>ERZ773051.28-NODE-28-length-126422-cov-8.604691_pt1 | contig 126422 bp, 116 predicted proteins | sample MGYA00580631_ERZ773051 | MGnify/ENA primary metagenome ERZ773051 (study PRJEB29015, sample SAMEA2738137) | human oral metagenome | biome: human oral; feature: human-associated habitat; material: saliva | place: China | collected 2204 ... | reverse complement strand
TAAAAAATTACAAAAAAAGAAAATTTTATGAGGGGTGGGAACCCCGAATAAAATTTTAATATAATGAGTAAACGGAAAAAATTCCCTCCGTTCGATTTTTAATCGAACGGGTTTTTTCTTTCTCCACGCCATAGAATTTTTTTGTCCGTTCCGAAGGAGTAAGGACAAAAAAATTTTATGATGAACAAACCTAACCGTTCTAAAAAAGAACAATAAACGAAGACGATAAACGAAGAGGAAAAAATAATACGACAGAATATAAGTGAAACAGTAAACGATAGGATAAAAAAGACGATAGTAGTAAACGATAGAATATAATCGAAGGGAATAGTTGTATTCCACTTCGTTTATATTAAAATTTTATTCGGGGTTCCCACCCCTCATAAAATTTTCTTTTTTTTATTTTTTATATGGAAAATAATAAGAAGAAGGATATTAATATCCTTCTTCTTATTATTATTTCTATAGAAGTCGATTGATAGATTCAAAATTGATATAGTGAGATATATACTCTTTAAAGACAGGGAATGATACCAGTATATTCTGTAATGTATTATACTCAGAATAGATTGGGATATCCAGTATGATATTCAGTAAGTATAAATGGTTACATTGATTATATCCATATAAGGATTGAAGTCTAAGGTATACCAGATGAATGATATGATCCATATCGTAGGTAGTAATATTATATTTATGAGTTTCATATACATCATAGAAGGTAGTTAATACTAAATCATAGATAGGTAAACGAGAGAGTTTCAAAGCATCAGAGACTACATAGAGATTACCGGGGTTAAATGGATAAGACCGATAGGATTTAGAGGCATCAGGGAGGAGACAATTGGACAGGATCCATTCGATCTCCTCAAGCATAGATGCATTTAAGCCATAAGAAATTAGCTTATTTGCATCTTTACGTAAGTACCTGATGGATAGTACGAAGTAGTCTTTATGATTAGATTGTAACATACCGGTGAATAGATAGATACAAGCAATATAGATCGTGAGCTTATCAATACGGTATTCTGAATTATAGGGTATCGTATTGATAATATCTTTACTAGTGTCTAATAGAGAGTATATCATATCTAGGTAATCATGTGTATAAGCTACCCGATTAGGATCATAATCGATAAAGCGATCGAGTACGGTATGACATAAGAACCATTTCATTGAGTCTAAGTCATCGACCCAATAATAGTTATCAAATTCTTTACCGAGGAATACTCGGATATCGGATATAGATGTCATAGAGTTACACAACTCCTTTGCAGATAGATAAATGAGTATATACTAACTTGTCAAAGTGTAGAGGAGGGTAAAAAAATAAGCCCGTATTCATACGGGCTTATTAGATTAGATACGAAGAAGTTTATCTTCTTCGAGTAGATCACGGATATTGTCGATGCTATAGCCTTTGTGGATATAACATACACGACGACCATCTTTAAACTCTACGATTAAGAATGGAGAGAAGTAAGAGGTACGGATAATATAAGATACATCACCGGATGGAGTTACGTTAGTTTCATAACCTGGGAAGATACCACTCATGTTATTGATGACATCATCCCGATTAACAAATAAGCTGACAATTGGATTCTCGTTAAAAGAACGAAGTCGAATCATAAGAGAGGTATCAACAATTTCTCGGATACTATCAAAACCCATTTCATCTCGAGCTTGTTGGTCGACTTTATCAACAAACTTAAAATAGAACTTCTTAACGCCATCATATCCTGGAGCTTCTCCATGAAGATAACAGATGCCAAGTTTAACAGGGAAGGCAAAGGTATTTCGTTCACCAGGGTATTTAGTAAACCCAACATAGGTAATGATAACGGATGTCATACTATGGGATAACACGATAGACCAATCATCACCGATCGATACTTCTTGTTCTGCATCTAAATGATATAAGTCACCATCATGTTTAATGGTAATACAACCATCATCATGAATAGTCTCGATAGAGAATATTTCTCTAGTTTTAGTTTTATACGCAATACGTTCTTCTTGCGTATATGTTTCATAATTACTCATATTTGTAATCTCCTTTTAATTGTAAATCACGGTGGAGGTTTAAACCTCCACCGTTGTATTATACATAGTAGCAATTTTATCAGTAAGCTCAATCAGACGAGTTCGATTGGGTAATAGCTGAATATCTGGATAATCCTCATGTAATTCATCCACAACGGCAAGTAATATAGATAACACTTCTGGATAATCAATATCTCTAAGAATACCATTTGTATACGTCGATTTACTTAATCGACAGTTTTCAATGCTACAATAGTTTTCTTTATTATTGATTTTGATATGTAATAGTGTTTGTCCATCTTTCTTTATAATGAATACACGAGAATTTCTAAACGCATAACCACGACCTCGAATAGATATGGAATGGTAAATACAAGTCATATCTATGCGTTGTGTGATTGGACTGGAATCCGATATCGTAGATTCAAAATGATGAGCCATTACCTCACTGGTAATGGCTCTCATAGTGTCTGCAATGATATGCAACCATTGGTTGGTATCATTGCGAAGTATGTCTATGTATCGTTCGATTGACACTTGTTCCATAATGATACCTCCTAGAATGGAATTTCCATTTCATCACTTCGTTGTTGAGCATGGGATTCGTTGAATCGTTCTGGTAATTCAATGTGTCGTTGTTCTAGTACAGCAACACCAAGATTATCAAGTAGGTCTTTCGTTGTATCGAATTCAACCTTATAGTCTAATAAACCGATTTGCTTAACAATCTTGATATAAGATTCAACAGAACGGGCATATTCAAACATGCGGATTTTCAATTCAAGGAAATCTCCACCGTTTTCACGGCAATAATAATATTGCTCAATATCACGTTCTTTACAGAACAAATGTAATTCATCAAATAGATCTGCGAATAGATAGATATACTTAGTTGCAATCACATTTTCACAGATAATATCATATTCATTAGTTTCTAAAGGAGTATGGTCTTGGACAGAAGATGTCCAAGGTTTATTTTGAAACCATTCTGTGTAATACATGAAACTACTTGGTATTCCATTAGGTAATGGTTCTGTACGTTCAATAATTGTGACCCGTTGTAAGAAATCACAAAATTCTATATCGGTACTATAGGATAAATCAGTAGCATCTTCAAATTCAGGTACTTCAAATTTACGAATATCTGCGATATAATGACCGAATCGTACTCGATCATAAGACTCACCATATGGTGATACTTCTTTAGTTAGTATACCATTCAACATCAGCATACAAATAGCCCAAAGAGCATTTGTTTGAATATCGTAGTAGTTATCTTTATTGGATTTATTAAGTAATACTAAATCTTCTACGTTAAGACGTTTTTCAAATCTTTCTAACATGGTAATTACCTCCTAATTAAAATATTGGACCATCATCTTTACTAGGGACCATTTTTTCCGGGTTCGATTTCAAATCGGCTATTCTTTCGCGATAGGTACCCATATCAGTATGACCTAATGCCTTTTTATAGGCATCCATATAGTCGATTGAATAATTGACCGCAATATCCGTATCCAATGAAACAGTATTCGCTACATTATCTAAGAAATAAGCAGAGTCCATCATAGAGCGTTTATTTTCATGAAACGTTTCATATTGTTTACATACTCTGTGTTGTGATATTTGTAGCTTTTCATAGACACGACCCAAATCTTCAAATATATCCGCTAATAAATATGCGTATTTAAGATATATCATATCGTCTAAATCGAGTGGAATATCAAACATTTCATCATTTCCACGTGTCCAATCACCATACCATTCAATTTGTATTGGTGTATCATTTGGTAATGGTTCTTTTCGAACGATGGTAATATAGCGATATAATAATCGACTAGGCATATTATAGATTGATTCATACTGAACGTCATCTAAATTCGTATCGAGCATATAGCTCGATGAAAGATGATAATCATATAGGTCAGTTGATAATTGGAATGATTCAGGGTCTTTATTTGATGCGGTAAACGTATCATAATCATCATGGAATCGTGTTTCATATAATGCAAAGACTAATGCATTGATGATATTTTCACTACATCTGATGAAATTATTTTCCTCATCTTTATATCGTTTAATTAGCTCAATCAATGAAAAATGTTGGTTTAATTCTGTTACTACTTTCATTTTTAAATCTCCTATAATTCAACATCAGCACCATAGACTTGATCTAGGTGTCTGATTAAATATGCGATGTCTTTTACCAATACCATGATTTTCTGTTGGTGTTTATACCGTACGTGATCTCTACAATATGCTGGTAATACACGAAATATGGTATGATAAAACTCATCCATTGGCGGATACGCATCGGGCATTTTGTCAGTCAATTCATCTGGGCAACCCCTAAATACGAATCGGAATCGCTCAGGGAACTTATCATTACCAACAATTTGAATCCGCCATTTGTCATCACCATCATCATACATACGGATTTTATGATTACCGTTTTTCATATGTATGATTTCGACTTGTGTGCCCTTTGAACAATACCGATGCATGAAATCAATATGACTATTCGAAGAGGTATCAACTAAACATCGTTTATGATTATTCTTTGGACTAATCATATACTTGAATAGAATTCTGGTGTTCGCCATTAACTCATGACGCAACTCATCTTCTAATGCCAATAATTTAAACAATCTCATGTTAACTCACCTCCTTTACTATCTGAGAATGAAAGTGGATATAACCTCACAGGTTATATCCACGAACTTTATTTTAGCATTGTATCTACGAATTCCTCATCCAGAACAGGAGTGACACTTGTCAATAGTTCTTGATGTTCATTCATATACTTAGCTACTTCATTGATATCTAACTCTTTATTGATATAGAGTGTCCGATGTTCTTTTCGGTTTTGGATTAGTAAGAAATCAGTTAACCCGAAATAGACGTCTGATAATAGTAGCTTAGTTGTGTTGCCCAACACTGGATGTGTGACAACAATCTTAGGTACAATCTTATTGATTGATACCCCATCGGTAATCCAAACTTTAAAGGATTGTGAACCTTTTAGTTCAGATTCACTGATTGTGTAACCACAATACTCATTATCTGGAGTATAGTGGTATTTAATGATGTTAGTTTGTTCAATATACACATAATCATGAACGTCGACTGGTATAATTTTATTGATATTGAAGTTATCCATAACGTCTTGCGTATGTTTTTCTCTCCAATACCAATACCAATTCGTTGGTGATGTATATAAGAACAACGAACCTTCTTTTGTAGTAAATGTGAAGTCTCTAACCATATCGTTGCTAGCTCCACGGACTACTGAATTACATGTAAAATGGATCGTATCCTGATTGAATGCAACCACCCAATCACCACAATCGAATGTAGTGGTATCATCAAATTTACTTATATTGAAATAACCTTTTTTGATACTATAGCGAAAGCGGTTATTAGTATCTTTCGCAAAGTCAATTCTTAATAAAGCCATATATTGTGCTCCTTTCAAAATTTATAAATCTATGTACTAGTATGTAAGGTTGATACTATATGTTTATGCTTTTACATACTCATATAAAATCCTCTCATCGTTAATGAAATATAATGTTCACGTATCAACCCTATACACTGGTCAAAGGATGAATCTAGTTGGAATTGCATATGGTCCACTAGATTCATCCTTTACTTTTTCTTTCTATACGCTATAATAATATATATTTATAGCTGAGGAACGTAGCAAATGGTATGTTGCTTTATTTGCCTTGACAGATATGTAACGTATAATACACATGAAAGGATGTGAATTACTTTGATTACTTTGGATCGAGTTAATCCATTCAAGTATACAAAACAGAAGTTGAAGCTTCCCTATGATGCATCAACACCTGGTTACGAATTTAGATTAGTTATGTTACTATCTGATCACAGAGATTCGATTACACTCTTAAATCAAGATAGTTACAGGGTTGCAACCACATATAAACGCTATTATCGTCCGTATAAAGTACGTCAAAAGTTCTTTGCTAAGATGATACAAACACGGTTGGACCAAACACAAATGAGTGATATGGCAACATTCTGTAAGAATGAATTGAATATGCTATATCTAGCTAAACCGAATGTTATTAAAAATCGTAATATCGCAATCGACACGAGCGATTTTCATAAGAACTTTATAGCATCGATTGGTAATCGTGGCTATAAACTAGTAGCCAATGCCTATGTCGATAAACTTAAAGAATTTATCACACTATCCATGGTGGGTTCTACCCATAAACACAAGTATATCTTAGTGGATGCTGCTAACTGGGATATCAGTGGAGTAAATAAAAAAGATGTGGTTAATATGAGTTCTAAGCTCATTAACCCATTAAGTATTATCTATTTCTTACTTCGTAAGAACTTCACTGCCTTGAAAGAATCCTTTAGTGACTATACCTTCATTATATTTGATGGGGCTATGGGATGGTTTTACTTTAATGCGGTAGATATTGATAAACGGACACACTTAGCGTTTGCTAAAGAAGTACGTAAATTTAGAAATGCCTCCGCTATGGTTGATCATATTGATACCTTAAATGATGAAGGTGAAGTTCCTGAGAATCAACAGGAAAAAATTCCCGATGAACTTGTGTCAAGTATGCAACAAATTGATGATTTATCTGATGAAATATTGGATACTAAAACAAAAGATGAGTTGCGTAAAGAACTGATTGGTAGTGTCAAGAGTGCTACTAAGGGTCCTGTTGACGATACATTGTTACAATCAGACTCAGTGGATACGGAAGAAGAACCTGATGTTGATATCGATGAAGATATTGATGATGAAGAAGAATTAGAAGCACCTCAGTCAGATGAACTTAACGACACAGCCGTTGATTTGAATGTCTATGACGATCAAGAGCTAGATGAAGAGATTGCTGCTGCTGCCGTTGAATTAAATTATGATAAGATGGATCGGACAATGGCTAAAAATTCTGCTCGTGAAGCAGAATTACGTAAACGCCAAAAAGAGATTACTTTAGATGGACTTAAATTAGGTACATTAAAGATTGATATGCCAGATACGGAAATCAAAACTAATAATGTAACTAAAAAGGTCTTTACTACTAATGAAAACGTAAAGGAAATCCGATTTGATAACTTCAATAAATCATATAATGAAAAATTGATGCAGAAGGATATTCTAAACGTATTCAAATCATTAAATGATAAGCCGATTCCTGTATATATCACATCTATCACTAAAGAAGATACATCAACCGCAATGGATTTGAAAGAAACCTATACGGTTAAGATGGAAGATGCTAATCGAGTACGTCATAGTATCACAGTTGATATTCCTAAAATCTATGATAATAACTACATGTATCTCGGTGGGAATAGAAAACAGTTAGTCAATCAGCTATTACAAAAACCTATTGTAAAGATTAAACCGGATACAGTTCAAATCCGTACAGATTTTAAGAAAGTATTTATGTATCGTCGTGGCGATAACGTATCTCCTAAAATTGAATTATTTAAGAAGATCATTCTATCTCCAGAGAATGCTAAATACTTTAAAGTACGACGTGGTAATGGTACAGCGTTAAATGGAAATACGAAAACAACCATTGAGTACGATTCTATCGCTAAAGATATTTTGGAATTGCAAGTACGTAAATTCCCATTAACCTTACGATTTGACCAAATGACGTACAGTGATCAAGTCAAACATGAATTGATTCCCGCTCCTAAAGATATCAATGAGCTTAGAATTGGTACCAATGGTTCTGAATTACTGAGTGTCAATGCTGATGGTAACGCTGATGCCAATAGTGCTGATAGTATTATCGATATCTTCGTGGAATATTTCAATGATAAGATGAAAATGGATTTCTGGTCATTATCTAAGGGTGCTAAACCGGGTAAACAGTTCATGTATACCTATTGCATGATTATGGCTAAGAAAATTCCAACCATTATCTTACTTGGCTACTATGAAGGGTTGACTACCATCTTACGTAGAGCCAATATTGAATTCCGTTTCTCTGATACGCAACCTAAGGGTATCGCTAAGAGTGAAGGAATCATTCAATTCTCTGATGGGTATTTGATTTATAAACGAGAACCAATTCAATCCTCTTTATTATTGAATGGGTTAGCTATTTTCGATACAGTAGCTTATAAGTTCTCTGATTTTGATACAAAGGCCCCATATTTGGATATCATCGAATCGCAAACAGGTATGCGTTCGACTGCATCTGGTTATGATTCCTTCTATGATAATATGATAGATCCTATCACAAAACAGATCTTAGAACAAATGGGATACCCAACAGACTTCGTAGGTCTATTGATTGCTGCTAATACCTTATTGGCAGATAACTCCTATCATTCTGAAATTGATATGAGTCAATTCCGTGTTCGTAATAACGAAATTATTGCTGCTGTTCTATATAGTGTAGTATCTGAAGCCTATACTAAATATAGACGTACCGCAATGAATAGAAACCCTATGAAGATTTCTATTCCAAAGAATGCTGTCATCAAAGAGATTATGGCATTGAATACATTGGAAGATTACTCTATTATCAATCCAATTACTGAAAAAGAAAAGCTTCGTTCCATTTCTGCTAAAGGTCACTTTGGTATCAATATGGATAAAGCGTATACGCAAGAGAAACGTAGTTTTGATAAATCTATGACTGGATTGATGGCGATTTCCACATCTCCTGATGCTAACTGTGGTGTAGTACGGGAACTAACGATGGAACCTAAAATTATAGATAGTCGAGGCTTCATTGACGTTGACAAACCAAATGAGGAAATCAATGATGCCAATATGTTCTCCTATGCTGAAGCATTAACACCATTAGGTGTAACTCGTGATGATAGTATTCGTACAGCGATGGCGACAAAACAATCTAAACATATCATTCCAGTAGCAGATATGAGCCCAGTATTGATTTCATCTGGTATTGAAAAGACGTTACCATACACCATATCTAAAGATTTTGCTGTTAAGGCAGAAGATAATGGTGTGGTAGAATCATTCGATAAGGCAACCGGAATGATGATTGTTAAATACAATAATGGAAATCATGAAGCGATCAATCTAAACCCAGTTGTGGTTAAGAATGGTGCTGGTGGTTTCTATCTCTCAAATAAACTAGACGCTAAAGTGCAAGTGGGAGATAAATTCTCTAAGAACGATATCTTAGCTATTAATGATACTTTCTTTGGTGATAATTTCGATGGACCTAAATTCAACATTGGTACATTATGTAAAGTCGCCTGTCTATCATCTTTTGGTACATTTGAAGATAGTAAACTAGTCACTGAACAGTTATCCCATCGGTTATCTACTGAGATGGTTATGTGTAAACATATCACATTAGGGCCTAACGCTAACGTAGATCATATTGTTAAGAAAGGTCAATCGATTGAAGTAGGAGATACATTAATCAATTACGAACAATCGAATTCTGATGATGCGATGAATGAATTACTATCATCGATCGGTCAAGACTTAGGTGAAGAAATCAAAAACTTGGGTAAATCGAGTTTAAAATCTAAGTACACTGGAGTGATTGAAGATATTCGTATCTATTGTACAGAAGAATTGGATAACCTATCACCATCTTTACAAGCAATTGTAGGTCCATACTGGAAAGAGATTGGTAAGAAAAAAGCTCTTGTTAAGAAATACAAGATTACTGACCCAACTTATTCTGGTAATACCTTCTATGAAATGGACAAACCAATCACCCCGAATGCCGATGGTAAGGTAAAAGGGTATACGATTGATAAGGGTGTTATTATCGAATTCTATATCAAGTTTAATGACCCAGTGGGTGTTGGTGATAAAGTCGTAGACTTTGCTGCCTTGAAAGGTGTTGTGTCGGGTATTATCCCAAAAGGACAAGAACCTCATACAGTCGATTATCCAGATGAAGAAATATCTACCATATTCCCAGCCAACTCAGTATTATCTCGTAAAGTACCTTCTATCTTGATTACTATGTTTGGTAACAAGATGATTGTGGGATTAACCCAACGACTTAAAGAGATTTACTTTGATAAAAAATAAAAAAAAATAAAGGTGTATAGCATTCTCCGCTATACACCTTTATTTCTTATGCTTGAATCAGTTGTTCAACGAGTTCGATGCTATATGTGATTTTGTGCCAAACCACTTTATCTTTACTAATTGATACCGCGATTTCACGGTTGTTTAAGTTACCAGTTGTTTTGATAAACCATAACGTAAAACCACGACGATCCGTTGCCGTAAATTCAAGTTCAAATATACCAGTTAATGGGTTTACATTATAATCGGTAATATTCAATTTCGCATCAGGGTCGAAATCTGGGATAAGTTTAGGAATACATTTGATGATATTACTAAACATTTGATTCTTTAAGAATCCACCAATGTTCAACACTTCTCCTATTTTAAACCCAGTCTTGATACCCGTTTTAGCCATTTCCATCATAAGTTCATTACCTCCCAATCTGTCAAGAGATTCTTCTCTTCAGATTCTCTTACATACTCAAATATGTCACCGTCCAATAGCCCACTAATCGGGAAGGATCTAATCTTTTTATCCTTAGTCTTTTTAATGAACTTATCTAACTTATCTAATGTTTTAGCTGCCCGATAAGTTAAATCAAAATTAAACGTGTTCAATATAACGCGTTCTACGTTATACGTATCATAACCCTTACCACAGGTTGATTTACATAGTTTATCTAGGTAGCACAACCAAAAAAGAATGTTGTAGTAAGTCATATTATCGTGGTCATCGAAAAACTTGTATACGTTTTCTCGATTGACCTTTTGAAATACTTCAAGTAACTTCTTACGAAGCTTCTTGTCTTTGTATTTCTTACTTCTGCGTTCATTTAGCTTAAATAGCAAACGATCGCGTTCCAGTGATGAAATTGCCATGACAAAATCTCCTTTTCTAACTAAAAGAATTGTATCGATACACTATTATGATATATATTTGAAAAATGACATAGGAGTGCCCATGTGACCGAGGGGGATCACATGGGCGAATAGGAGATAAAAAATGAAAACAGTCTTTACTTATGGTTGGTTGTGGACAACCATAAGAACAACAGACATTGAAATCCTTTGTTGGTTATTATAAATTACTTATATGTAATTATTGCTATATCGAACTATGAAAGACAGTAGTTACCCTCTAAGTTTGGGGATATGACAAAAACCAAACTTAGAGGATATACCATGTTGTTCGAAAGGAATTAGAATAAATAATAGTTGATTGAGTATCCATAACCCTGCAACAGCTTATGGAAATAATATTATTATTCTAACAATGTGTTGGTTGTATAATAAATAATTATAAAGGTGTTATGGCACAATATTGTAACGATACTATATGATAAGGAGATTGATATGAAATATTCTGTAGCCTTCTTGGTAGCAAATAATACTATGCTGTGCGATATGGTAGCAGCTCAATTTCAACCGGAATATGCTCATTTAGCATATCCTAAAAAAGAGGATTTCTTACGACCACAGGATGAATTGGATACGATTGTAACAAGCTGGTCGATTGATAGTGAAACCATGTGGGTTCTTAAAAAAGAAGACCTAGACCCAAACGCCATCAATTTGGTCATTGTACCGTTTAGTGCCATCGCATTTACCACATTATTGGAACGTAGTCGTGAAGACCATGACATTTCATATACGATTATTGCTGTAAAAGAAAACGTGGGTACACAAGTGGGTGGTTATGAGTTATTTGATATGATCGTCGATACTAAATATCATATTGAAACAGACCTATTGGATGATTATCTAAGTGCACCAGGTTGTATGTTTACCGACAAACGATTTGATATTATTAAAACGATCTACGATGATGAAAAAGTATATAATATGAGTCGATATATTGATTATTTGCTACCAAAGAAACAAGTAAAGATGTATAGGGAATAACCCTATACATCTTTCTTTTTAAATTCCTAACTTATCTTTTAAGAATTCGGCATTTTTCATTAAGAAATCTTCACTTAAACTTCTAGTTTTTACAACGGCTAGAATATCAAGTTTATCTAGGAATCCTTGGTATACCAATTCATTGAGTAGTTCATTATGACTGGCAAGTTTCCAATCAATGTATTGACCATACTCCGCAGCATACTCCAAGTCAAAGTCTTGATAACGCGATACCGCTTTCCAGAACTCCTTAGCTTGACTCTCAGCAGGATTTACGCGATAGATTTCAGATAAAATGATCAGCAATTGTAATTCTAATTGCTGTTTATTCAATAGAATATTCCACACCATATGATCTCTATAGTTATAGATTACATTTGGTGATGTGATTTTACCATTGATACAGATATTAACCCAAGAGATTTTATCTTTGAAAAAATCGATGGTGTCAATGGAGATGAACGGGTTAGTGGAGTATAGTTTCCAGTTAATATCATCTTCATGTTTCAATAAGAAACGAATTGACATGTTTTGGTATAGACTTACTTCATCCTTATCCAATTCATCCCAATGTTCATCCATATATTTCTCGGATAACAGTTGGATTGGTTTTTCATTATTAACTTCTGTTAGATTGACTTTCATGGGATTCTCCTTATATTATTTGATTGGTTGTTTACCGCCCATAATAATACCTTTAGCTTCATCTTCATCGGTTAACGCATTGATTTGCAATGCATAACCACGCATATCTATAGACCCTTTGAAGTATTTTTCTTGCAATTGACGAACAAACCGACGAACTTTAGAGCCATTCCCTTCAATGTATTGGTCATACATCTTCTTAGCGATTTCATAATCTCGTTCTACCAACTTCTTAGTTGTAGGTGGTGTATTAGGGTCATTTTTCAATTTAAGCAAATCTTCTAATTGACGTTTAATACGTGCTTGATTTTCCGGATGTACGTCCATAAAATATGCCAAAATATTAGGGAACGTGCTAATTAGATAATTAACGGAACCCATTTTACTCTTAGATCCTAATTCCATTAAATCTTTATCGTCTTCAAATCGAGTCAATGCTGACATTAAGTCGGCTCCATATCCATATGCAGTAGCAAAACTATCAGCATATACCTCATCACCAACTAATTCGATATTCATACGATGTTTTCTATCGAATAACCAAGTGAGAGGGGCAGTAATAGCTAAAATACAGTTGCCTAGAATTGAGTGAATAGGAACATATTTAAGAGCGGTCATAATTTTATCATTTAAACGGTCTTTCCATGTTATTGGAGCCGTTGCCACTTTTTCATTATGCTTTTCTGCTTGACTGATTACTTGTGGGATATATTCATCAATATAATCATCACGTTCTTGAGCCATTTCTTCACATTCTTCAGTAATAGCTTGACCCACATATTCAGAAAACCAGCTTTTTTCAGCCATAAAAAAGTTATGGCCAATTTCATGAAGAACTAGAGCTGTAATTTCAGCACCAGTGAATCCCGAAAACAATTGAGAGTTAATGGATACAAAGGCCACATATTGTTTATTTTTATCATAGTATCGTTTACCATGTTTTGTTGGTAACTCGGGAAGACTAGATAATGTACGTCTACTAAATTTTGAACGGATGATTGTATATGCATTAGATATATTGGACGATAGAACCAATAATTCCATTTTAGCAAAATTAAATTCTTTTTCGAGTAAAGCTTCCACTTTTTTAATTCGTGGATCTTTATTAATATTCATTCTATATGCGGTGTAAATAAGCTTTTTATAATCAGCTCCATCTCCTGCTGCACGATGCACATCGGCGATAATCTCATTAAAAAGGCTTTCCACTTTAATAAGATTACTTGTTTTTCCAACGTAACCTTCTTCAACAGGTTCTAGGTTAGACGTTAATTTATCAACAACCGCTTCACCGATGGTGCTGTTATAGTAACGGTTAATAAAGTCACTCATTTTCATTACCTACATTTCTTTTAACTAAGCTCACATCATACAAAAATTTATTGGACATTGTATATTTAATATCCTTAGCGTAGAAATCTTCAATCCCATCAAAGTTTTTGACGAATTGATTAGTTAATCTACACGTATTAACACGTTCCCATTCAAGACTTGGTAATGGGAAAGTGTATCGACCCAAGAAACCTAAATCAATACCGGGAGCTACCGATAAAAAATAGATTAAGCATGGGGAATTAATAATACTCGATAGACCTACTCTACCGATAATTTGACCTTTCTTAACTTGGTCACCAACTTTAAGTTTAGAGGAGTATTTCTTTAAGTTACAATAGTTAGAACGAATGATTTCGTTATGTTTAATAGAAATATAGTTACCTCTATAATCATCAGGGTTTAATGCAAGACGACTCATGAAATTTGTATTTCGATAGATTTTGTCTTCATATGAATCAATTTCAATAGCTTCTACTTCTCCATCTGCTGTTGCTCGAACAGGATGGTTGAATAAAATATATTCATAGGGAGATATTACTACATGTGAGGTATCAATAAACGAATTAATTCGTTTATCTCGTAATTGAGTAAACCCTTTGAAATTCAATGGTTGTACACCATAGAATTGGATACCACTAAGGTACTCTGCAAATGCAGATAATGTTAAGTATGACATTTTAGATCGAGCTACCAAATAGGAAGCTAAACCAGTCATGAGTTGGAATTGACTATAATATTTCGAAGCTTGTGGGTTAGTCGCCAATAAATGGAATTCAGGTTCTCTGAATCCCCATATTGGTAACGACATACTCTTCGGGATTACTTGCATCAATTCCGATACAGTATTAATTATATTCATTATAATAACCTCTCTTACTATAAGATCAGTCCATTACTTGTTTGTGGAGTTATTTAGGAGCTTATAAACAGTAAAATAACCAAGAAAAACTAACTATGTAAAACCGGAGGTTATATATGATTACTAGCGTAATTCTAGCAAATATATATCCCAAAGTAGAGCAAGCCTTCACTAGTAAAGAGACCCAACGTAAATTTTCAGCGATTGTTGCATCCTATGTGGATCGCAACGTGAATCGCCTTTCCACAGCAGGTCCTAGTAAACGTACTCTATTTTCAGATATGGAACGGAATAAGGTATATGACCTTATTAATTTCGATCCAAAAACATGTAAAGCGATTGTTAAGCAATCTAATTATATTAAAGCTAGTTGGAAAATCGTTAATGACCCATTTAATTTAGTAATGATGATGATTCTTCGTTATGCTAAGTTGAATCAATTAGACCAAATTAACCAATTAGCCGTTACCTATCTAACCTTATCTATGTACCCATCATTGCATTACAAGTACTTTAAATTTGAACCGAATGAAGCGATTATGCAATATACTATTAATAATCTATCCAATAAGTTCAAAGTTAAGCAGGTAGGGAATATTCTACAAGCATTGGTTGATACAACGGCATTAGCAGATAAAACATACGATAAAAATATCCGTCATGCTAATGATAAGGAATTGACAGACTATATCAATGCTTATAAAACTAGATTAAACTCATTGATTAAGAAGATTCGTGATGCGTTTGAGAAAGATTATCGTAGTGGTAATTATATGAACACAGAGCGAGATAATGAAGATGAGAATGATTTCAAAACATCAGATAGTAATTCCTTACTGATTCAACGCATTGTTGACCAAGTGGTATTGAAGCTATCTGTCAATGGACCCGATAGTCGTATAGTTGATATTTCAGCTAAGATGAATCAAGTGTCCGTTAATGAAACCAGAAATACACTCAATCAATTAACGCAAAATAAAGATGAAAGTGTAAATATTCGAGCATTGTGTGAGTCTATATTGTATTTGTATTTATTTAATGGAGAAAACCATGTGAATGACTTAAATGGTAGTAAGTTCTTAACATTCTGCTTAGCGGTATATAAGAAATCCAATACCAATGATGAAAATGTCATCAAGGTTAAAAGTATTTTAGATACGTGGATTGAGAAGTATTCGGAAACGTACCGAAAAACACAACGTGTTGCTACACTCAATAACTTTAGACGAGCACTATACACATTCTTCGTATTTACATTGCAACGTACTAAGTAAGATAAAAGGGAGATATGCATTAGCCTATCTCTCTTTTATTTATATATTATTTATACGATAAAGGTTTTCATGAGACCTTTTTGTATTCTTTTATTTTTTAAGGAGGATTATATAATGCATTATTCCTTTACAAAGAAAGAGCTTGAGTTAAAACGAGCTGACATCGTTCCTGTTCGTGATATGGTATGTGTTGGAAAAACATATGCCCCTGACCATATTACTCAATATATGGCTATGGATTTATCCGACTCTGAGCAGGACACTGTTCTATTAGTTATCGAAGACATCGATAAAGAAACAGGTAGATGTACAAATCGTACATCTCAAAAGTTAGAAGATGTAGCGATTGCTTCTGTTGATTTACAAACAGGTACTGAATACTACTTATTCAATGTAACAAACTTCACAGCAGAAGAACTTGATGAATCTCGTCAATTACGATTCAGTGCGTATGATGGACGTGGTAATCAACATATCCGCATGGATATTCTACCAGACGAACCAGACACACCAATGGATGGTGGTGATGGTGTATCTATTACAGTTGACCCAGAAGGTAATCGTGAAATTCGTGTCGAAGAACCAGAAGTTGAATTCCAAACTGATGACTCTGATAACACTGACTATGCACTAGTAGAAGGGAAATGGGACACTACTGAATCTGATGATTCTGAAATCTCTGACACAAATACAGTTGAAGAAGATAAGATCATCACTCTTAAGGTAGAAAACCAATTAAAATCTTCAGTGTATCAACCACGTTCATTGATGGATTTAGAAGAAGAAGAAAATTCTAAAGAACAAAAACAACCTGTTGTTGAACAACCAAAGAGAAATCGAATTGACCCTAAGAACATTCGATTCGAACGTAATGAAAAACGTGAAGATTCACAAAAAGTGAATAAGATTCATTATAATAACAAAGGTAAACAACAACAGCCAAAAGAACGTCATAACCAACAACGTCCACGTCAAGACAAACCACAACACCAATCCATTTTCCGCTCTGGTGAACGGAGAAACCCAATGATTGACAGCGATGCCAATAATGAAATGGGTGAAATCTTTAATAACATCTTACGGAATCGATAAGATGTTATACTAATAGAGGCGGTGTATTCCGCCTCTATTTTTTTTATCATTGGAGGGACCTATGAGTACAGAAACCTATTTAGATATCATTGAGGTTGATAATTTAATGATGACACTACCCTTAGATCCAATGCGAGCATTTATCCAAGAGATGGGACCCGCATCATATAAGGAGTGGGTTGATTTTATGATGTTAAAATTCTTATGTTTAGAATACAATGTAACATCTGAACAACTTAGACCAGAGTATTTAACCTTAGATACACAGGATAAAATGAAGGGTAAGTTAATATCCTATTTAAAAGCTTCCTATGGACTCGATCAATCAGACATTAACCAACTACGATTGGTTGATAGTCTTATCACATACTGTGTTGAGACACTATTTCCAGAATTAATGGATTCAACTGGTATATTTAAGGAGTCAACAATGTTAATTGGTGGTCGTAGAATGACATACTCCCAAGCACTTCAATTCTTACATGATGCTAAAGTTCCTGAAGAGGTCGTAGAGTAATAATTCCTTTCTTCGACATAGCTATAATCGCATACTAAGAAAAGGTGGTGATTACCCAATGGCTATTACTAAGGAGAAGCGTAAAGAAATGGAAGATTTAATCTACAAATTCTTTACGACAATCGATCCAAGTAAAGTCAATGCAGAGAACTATAAGTCATTCTTTGGTAAAATGAGTGACACCCAGTTCGATACATTTTTTAAGAAACTCTTCATGTCGAAGAGTCCCTATCTACCACTCGATGTTGTTATTTTCGAGCGGGATTTAGATATGGCTAATATCGAGAAAGCTTCTAAATTGCTCGATATTCCATTATACGAATACGTCGTTTTACCATTCTTTAGCGAGGATAAATCAAACCCTATTGTCACACCATACAAAGTACCAGTTGGGTATATTCATGAAAAACGTGTACAACAAACAGCACGTAAAAAGAATACAACATCAATTGATATTACGGCACGTGATACGAAAACAGGTCAGGTTATCAATGAAGATAAAAATGGTCGTCAAGCCATTGAAGAAAATTATTGTCTTATGACCTATGGGGCATCCAATGCTGTTAAAGAATTTATGTCATTCCGTGCGGATGATATGGTTATGAAAGAAGAAGCATATAGTCAAATTAGACGTAAAGGGTATTTATCGATGGAAGAATTAAGTGATAACGTTGAAAATAAAGTTGCCTTAAACACATTCGATGTCTATACCATTTCCATGGGATTGAAAACCAATCTCGTTACAGAAGGTTACCTTCTAAAGGGAACACTTAAATAATACTTTTTTCTAGTAAGGAGTGACTCTTATGCCAGAAAAAGACACAGAAATGTGCATTGTTACAGAAATCGGTACATTCGGTAGTATGTCTATTCCAGACCCAACTGCTACCCCTGTTACTGAACTCTTTAACACAACTAAAGACGAAAGTCTTAAAAAATATTTAAAAGAAAATATGATGAATACAGACGGAGGTAAAGACTAATGAGTTTTGTTTCTCATCAAGCTCCTAATGGTTTGGAATACTTCATCGAAGCAGACCAAACTAAAGGTTTAACTGTACTTGTACCTAGTAAAGGTATTTTTAAATTAGATGCAGCTGCCGCTAAAAAATTGGTAAACTTCCCTTATCAATTTGAATTCTTAGCAGCGTTATCTTCTTACCGTAAAGCAGCTAATGGTGCTGGTAAACCAGTTCATACTCATATTCAAAATGATACAGATAAAACTATCTCTGTATTCGACTTCTTGATTATGGATGCTGCTGGTCAAAACGTAGCCGCTAATGTTAAAGTGGTTAACACTGAAAATGCAGAAGTAACTTCTGAAATTGAAGTAACTCCTAAAACTATGAGTGTGATCGTATACGAATTAGCTAAAGCTGGTATTAAATCCACTGTAAAACAATACGCTGGTGTCGTATCTGTTGACGCTCTTCCTTCTGAAACAGCATTCAGTAAATCCGCATTCTACCATGTAAAAGAAGATGGTAAAGTGTATAAATTAAATGATGCTGAAGATGGTTTTGAAGAAGTAACAGATCCAATTGTTGAAGTAGAAGAACTTCCAGCAGCTGAAATTACTGCTAAACAAAATGTATTGTACTTCTTGAACCACCCAACTAATAAAGCTGATCGTGGTTTCTTCGAATACAATGGTACATCTTTCATTAAAGCTGACTATGTTGGCGTAAAAGAAATTGCTCGTTTACCTAAAGAAGAAGATATCGAAGATCATTTGATCTATGTAGTAACTAAAGATATCAAACAAAAAGACAAACCAGAAGTAAAAGCTGGTACAATCTATGTTGGTAAAGAACACGCATTGGAAGAAAAAACACTTAAAATTGAAGAAGTATCTGAATTACCTAACTTGGTAGTGGCTAAAGAAGGTACTATCTATGGTGTTAACGGCGTATACCGTAAATTTACTTCTGGCGAATTCGGACCTATCGTTGCTAAAGCTGTTGTTGCATTAGACACTAAACCAGACTTCACTAAAGTTGATTTAACTGTAAATCCTGACGTGATTTATGTATTGAATAAACAAGTGGATTCCACTCATTTAGTTGGTTCCAAATGGGTATTCGATACAACAACAAAAGCTTTCAAAGCATATGATCCAGAAGAAGCAGCTCCAGCTGCAGCTCCTGCATCCTCCACTACAGTAACACCTGGTGTCGGTGCATAATAAAATTTTATAATGGGAGTAACTAATAGTTAGGGACTTTCTATCTTTAACAAGGGGATGGATTTCCTGAACTACTCCTACTGGGTATAATCCAGAAACACACGTTAATAAGAGATACAACCGAATGGTTGTATCTCTTATTATCTTTTTTAGATTAAAATATCATTAACATCGATTTCAGAAATTTTAACAGAACTATCATGGAATGTTTTCATTAATAGTTTTAGTAAACTTGAACCGATAGCAGACGTTGACATCCCGATGTTCTCAATACCTAGGCGATAATATAAATCACCAGCACATTTAGAACATAGTTTATCTCCTACGCAATATAGAGGAGACCGTAAATTAACTACCTTACCAATATACGATTTAATATTAGAGTTATCTAACATTATTAGTTTATTACCTTCTACGATGTATCTATACATTAGTTTCTGATAGTTCTTTTTAGTAATTAGCGTTTTTCGATACGCCTTCGTACCACAGTCCGAACCACGTTTATCTAACACGGCTGATTGGTAGGCAGCAAAGAATTTTTTAGTAGCATAACCTGCCACGGCTGTACCAATGGCTTTAGGGTAGGCACCATTGACTACCTCTGTACCATAGGAAGGAACATCGTCCTTCTCTAACCCTTCCATATAGGAACGTTTAATGATTTGGTAGCCACCAGTGTTTGGGTTATATACAGGACCTCGGGTTAAGAAAAGGTTTTTATAGTTGTTTTCAAAACTACCACGAGCACCCGATGTATATAACGTCAAACCAATGTCATCCTTCAATTCTTCTTTAGTCATATCGATAAGCTGTTTTTCTATTTTATTAGCAACAACAGCATCACCTTTAGCTAAGGCTTCTTTATTTTCTTCATATAGTTTATCACGAATTTTCATAACTTTGGCAAGATTTTTCGTTGTACCTTCAGTAAATGATGGTGCTACGTTTGTGTGGATGGTATTACCTAACCATTGTAATCGATTGAAGTATTGACACATATCTTCAGCTGTGATATGTCCATCAAGAAGAGCTTTTGATAATTCATCACTTTCAATACTACCTAGTTTACCATTAGTGATCGGTTCGGCAATATACCCTAACACTTTTTGAATATTCGGGATAGCCTCATATAAATACTTATTGACGAGTAATTGACCAACATTAGTTTCTACTTTTGTGGTATTCACATACTCATTTGGTTTAAGTGTAAACTTATCTTGGAAGTTAAACTTAGGTTCAGTCATCTTTTTCATAACTGGATCATAATGACGAGAACAATTTTCATCAAACCATTGTTTGGTCAATTGATCTGGCTTTAATGATAAAAGATAGGCTTTATTAGTCTCTGTAATCATACAATTCACCTATTTTCTCATATACAAATATTGGTCGTCATCTTTATATGACGTCCAACCATCACTTTTATATAGTGATATAGCAGCACTGTTTGTTTTATCAATTGTGAGTTGACTACAACCATGCTTAGTGGTAGCAATCTTCAATAGTTGACGGGCTACTCCCATTCTACGATAATCATCATGTACCCATAATGCTTGTAAACCATGTGTGGATTGTTGTACATTGACAACACCAACCAGTTCACCTTCATAGTACAGTACTGTACCTTGATGATCATCATCTACCTTAATCTTATTGATAAAGTCATTCACGGATTTATACTCCTTGATGAATGCTTTATCAATTGCTTTTGGCTTAAATAGGTAGCGTGGACAAGTAGCCTCAGTTACTTTTTTGGGTCGTAATATTTAGCCACCGCTTCATTGAAATATTTTACTACCAATCCTAATAGATGATTGCATAGTGTTTCATATTTTTTGTAAACTGTTTTAGCAATTGCTTCGATCTCATCTACATGTTTCAAAACAGGATGCCATTCTTTTGGGATTTTGTCATAGTGTCTATCGATGACTACGTTATCGGCAGTATTTTTATCCATACCATCTTCCACTAATAGTTTGATTATGTTAGATACAATGAGTTCGGATGTACCAAATTCAATCAATGATTCGGATAAAATAGCATCTACATTAGCCATGACATCTTTAGGGCCAGTGTAACTATATTGGTTACGTTGTTTTAATACCTCAGCCAATGGTACTTTTCGCAATCGACTACCACCATCGAAAATTTCTTTATCAAAGAACTTCTCAAGTTCAGGGATAGTGATTTTAGCCTTTTTAAGGCACAATATAGCTTTCTTGGCATTTCGTTCTTTAATAGCATCTCTAACATCATGAAGTGGATATACGAATCGTTTATCAAAATGATCATCGATTGTATCACCAAAATCTTCATTGAATTTAACAAAGTCTACTTCATCTTGGATATCTTTAGATAAGATAACCTTTAATTTATAGGCATCAGTTTTAAATAACTTATGGATTTTATCCACTAAACCCATTATGGTACCCCCTATTCAGTATAATACTTTTTGATTGCGTAATCAAAGTACTGTTTCAATAATTTAGTTAATTCATGGAATAAGGATTCGTATTTTTGAATGACTTTAGAACCAATAACATATAATTCATCGCTGTATTTCAATACAGGGTGCCATTCTTTTGGTATATCGGATAGGTTACCTTTACTGATTTTATTCAACATAGCTGCTATCTCAGTATCGTTAGTTACATATAAAGAAACGATACTCTTATTAACATATTCGGTTAATCCGAGCTCTAATAATCTACCCATGATAATACTACTCACAGTCACATCAATGATACCAGGTTTTGCTTTTTTGGTACCGTTGCAGTATAAGAGCACTTCTTTAAGTGGAACTTTATGATATTTAGAACCACCAATAAATAACTCTTTATCGAAAAATTTTTCGATTTCAGCCATAGATATCTTAGCTTTTCGCATAAGTTGTAACGCTTTTTTAGGGTTTTTATCTTCTAGTATACTATCTCGTACATCTTGTAGACCATATATGAAACGACTATTGAAATGGTCGTCAATAACTGCATCATCTATATCTTGATTGATTTCAACGAAATCAACCTTTTCAACGATATCTTGAGATAATACAACAGATAGTTTATGTGTATTTGTTTTAAACAACTTGTGGATTTTATCAATTAAACCCATTGTACTAACTCCTTTATAGAATAGAAAAAGCGGATATAAGAAATTAATCTTATATCCGCAATAGTTGTGATTAGTTAGTGTAAATACGGTATGTGAAGTTAATTTCTTTAGTGTTTGTCAATGGTTCATTATCCAAATTCAATTTGGAGAACATTTTTACGTTTACATAGTCGAATTTACCAGGAGCAATTTCCACACGTTTACCTGTGAAAAGTGCGATAGTATTGATACGAGATAATTGGATATTACCATTTACGTCGAACCATTCACGAACGTCTTTTTTAGTGAGTTTCAAATGCATTTCTACGAAAGCTTCGATAAGATCACGACGAGATGTATTATGAACATCGGATTCTACTTCAGAACCATCTTCGCCTTCTTCGCCATCTTTCCATAATACTTTGATTTGTGGAGTTTGTTCAAAGCCTTTAAGGTAGTATGCAAATAACCCATCGGAATGACGTTCTTCCATCATATGGTATTTAGCAGCATCGTCTCCACTCAATGGAGTTTGTACAACACGGAACGGAATCATTTCATCACGTTGACCGTTTTGACCAACTTCACGTTCATAGAAGTTGACTGGACGAATGGAACCAAATGCATCACCAGAACCACCGATACCAACACCCCAAAGGCATACAATATCGTCTTGTGTTAATGGATTAGGGTCAACGCCTACGTTGGAGTTAATATCCATAATTTCATTGATAGTGGCTACTTGCAATGGAGAGCGGATACCCCACATTTTTTCCATTACTGTAATGGCACCACCAAGTACTGTTTCATTATGCTCATTAGTAAACAACACATTGCCGAATTCGTCAGTGGCACTGATTTCTGTACGGAACGTTTTAGGTTGTTTAGTTGCAGGAGCAGAGAACTGTTCTTTCAAAACATCAACTGTACCGATACGATCGGAGAGTTTTTTGTTAACAATATTACTCATTACTGAATTCTCCTTTTACTAGTTAACTATAGTGTTTCTTAATCGTGTGTTTAAACTGTATATTGTCTTTAGATACTAGTTGTTTACCAGTACCTGTTACTTTAGTTGCAGTACCTAATGAACTCTTCAAAGGAGCTTCTGTAATAGGATACACACTGTTGTCAATAATAGATTCTACTGTATTGTTTTTTGGGTTAAATCTTTCAATATAACGCAAATCACTTAAGAATCTACGATCTCTGAACGAATAATCGCTAGTAAAATAAGGCATGAGTGTTTTAACTAACATACCACTTCGTAGCGATGTATCTTTTGTCATACTATGATCATCAAATAAGTCTTGGAAATCCTTAAAGCTAAAGTTAGCTGGATCATCATTCGTTAGCCGATGTTTATTCTTCATATGTAATGGGAAGCGATCCTTCAAGTAGGTTACGGAAGAATATACATACCACTCCATTAGATAGGCAGTTAACTTTTGATAGATAGCAACCTTTTCTTCTGCTTGAATATGATCAAATAAATCAAGTTTGCTATTAACGATAACGTCAACGATAAAGTTACGTACCACCACTTCGCTTAATGGGAATTTCTCACGGAAAGACTTATCTTTGATAAAGTGTAATAGCTCAGAGATGTTTACCTTATCACCTGCAGAATCTTTCAAGTCAATATCTTTAGATGTACTAATGATATCATAGAATTGCAAAGTGAAATGGTCATCTAATTGCATATCTTTCCAGATAAAGTGGATTCTATCTGTAAAGTGAATGAAGTCTTTAACGAGTTGCCAAGACCATGTACGATACTCTTCGGTGAACTTGATTTTATCATCATATTTATTCATTACCGTAATCATAGAAATACAATCATCGTAGATATATTGTAACGCTTTACGATCCTCAATCGTCATATTAACTTCCATACCCTTGAGCTTATCAAGGATTTTAAGCATATTGAAATGCGGATCATCTAATACATAGACTAGGTCAGAGAATGCATCAGATACAGTATAGGATTTAAACTCGTTAACCAACTTCTCAACCATCTTAATTAAATCAGTCTTTTCATTTAGACTACTGATGAATTGGAATTCATCATCTAATGATGATAGTTTATGTAAGATATAGTTGATTAAGTCATCTAAGTCTTTACGTTTACCACGGATATCATTAAAGATATTCCATAGGTCTGGACGTAAATCTCTTAATAAATCTTCGTAACTCGTTGCATATTCACCATTTGGTTTCTTATATAATTCCTTAACATCCTCTGTGATAAGTAGAGAGTCATAGAGTTTCTTATAGCACTCATAGGTTTCCAAGTCTTTAGTCAACCGCATACGTTCATCAATAAACTTACGTAACCCATTGATGTTGCGATATACATCATCAACATCATTGATGGTAGGTGTATGAATCTTAGTGAAGAACTTAAGGATTTCAGGGTCAATACGTTTAGAGCAAGCCCCTTTACCATACAATAAGTCATCACGAATCTTAGGGATATCCCCTTTGAAGTTAAAGCCATATACGTTGGCGATTTGATACCCTTTAAGAGGGATCTCACCACGTAGACCAAACTTATTAGCAACTAATGTACATAGGAAAATAACCAATTCATATAGGTTGACATAATCTGGACTTAAGCGAGGAAGTTTCATTTTTAATTTATCCATCTCATCCTGATTGTCGATACACATACGAATGGTGTAAGTAGATTCATAGAACGTCTTAGTCATACTATAAATCAAGTCAATTGACATATATTTCGTGATAATAGAGTTGAAGTTATTATGACAAATCTTTTCCATTAAGTCAGAATCGTTAATCCAATATGGATCACCGTCTGTAATGGCATGATAATCTACTTTGTTATCTGGATTAGCAATCGCAGCAGCAGGGTCCATATCACGAATGTTCACACGTTGGAACCATACATTCCATGTATTCTCACAATCGATGACTTCTTTAGGATTCCCTTCTTCATCAACGATGGTTTTATACTTGATAACTGGGTTATCATTCGTATCTCGTTTATAGTCTTTCACCAAGTAATACTTATATACATTAACTTTGATGAAGTTGAAGATATTGGAAATATCATAAATAACTTGGTTAGAGGATTTTACTTGTAACATCAAGTTCAAATCCTTTGCAATGATTCGTTGGTATAATACAGCAATCTCTTCAAAGTAAGGCATATTATATCCTTCAAATAGGTATCGTATCAATGAGTCATCATAGAACTCACGAGTGATACCTTGTTTAAAGATGTTAGCAATGAATCGTTGGATGGCGATAATCATGATTAGGAATCCCATGAATTCATCGTAATATTCAAACATCTTGTTGTCTTCTTGGGTATATAAGCCCATCATGACATAGTCACGAGCTTCATTATAGAACTTAACAAAGTCGTTAGAGATATACTCTATGTCTGATGGTAATACATATAGTAATTCATAGTTTCTAGCAGTCCTAGCTGTGTGATATGGTATAGCGTAGCCACCTAAAAATTTCAAATATGGTTTATCAGGATGCTTCGCGATCAGTTCATCGGCTATACCGCTCGTTGTTACTAAGTGAGCTAATTGAGGATCCAATTCATGCACTGGAACATTCGTAGGAATCCCAAAACGATTCTCTGGAACGTAGACAAAATCGGTATCTTCCATGTCTGGTTCACCATGTAACATACGATAGTAGTTATTATGTTCTTCAAAGGAACCAATGATTAAATTCTTTTGAAGTTGAACGACCCTATCTCTATACTGAGGAGGGATATTTTCTTTATCTTGTTGGCATTTCGTCAATAAGAGACGATCTATTCCCGCTTTAACAAGAACGCTGCGTTCAAACGTAATATATGAATCCCAGTAATCTCCTGTTTCAATGGCTGCTACATAGGCATCACCCATTAATTTGGTATTTTTGGTTTCATATTTTTTTGCTTGTTTACTCTGTTTGATAACAGCAGACCGAATAATTTTTCGTAATTGTAACAGGAATGTGTCCATGTCTATACCATTATATAGCATAGCTGTACCATCCTTTCTAAATACATAGTTATTGTACTTAAATAGATGTCAAATTAACCAAAAAAAAAAGAGGAACGGAAAGTTCCTCTTTTTCTTATTACTTACGAACCACTTTGATAATGGTATCCCCTTTACGAACAGGGATAACTTTCTTACCAGGATGGTTACGAGTGAGTTCTGGGAATTCATCAGCTGATACATCAAAGATGTCGGTTTTCAATAAGACTCTAAATTCACAGAAATCATTACAACCAATAACGAAGGCTAAATGTTCACCTTTACCTAAACTAATCAACTTGAGAACTTGACCTCGTCGATCAGATTTAGCAAACGTATCTAACGTACAGCGTTTACCATTACCTTTATCGGTTAAGATGAGCATTTGGTCATCACTGTTGGTAATACGAGCAATACCAACCACTTCATCATTTGGTGCCAAATCAATACCAATGACACCACGGCTCATTCGATTGGTTTCAGTAAATGTACCTGTATCAAATCGAAGACCATTACCTTGTTTTGTATAGGCAATGATATCCATAGCATCTTTACCTTTAAGCACAGACACCAACTCATCATCTTTATTAAGGATGATACTAGCCACTGATGTTCGGAATGGATATTTGGAACAAGAGGTTTTCTTGATAATACCCTTCTTGGTAATGAATGTGAATGCCTCATTAGATTTTACAGCATCTTTTGTGAAGATTGCCACTACATCACCATTGATATTCACATACTTACTTAAGGCTTCACCATATGATTTTTTATCAGATGCCCGAATTTCACCAACTTCTAATGCATGTACATACCCTTTACGGTCGAAGAAGATTAAGCTATCTAAGTTATTCGCATGTACAATCTCTACTGGTTCATCACCTTGTGCCAACTCACCAATGGATTTTACATTGTCAAGTAATTTCTTAACATACCCATTCTTCGTGAACACAATAAGATGTTCGGTATCACTATACTTAGCATCATTTTTAGCTTTCACCACTCGAGATAATCTAGGTTTACCATATTTAGCAATACCCTTTTCAAGTTCTGCAATGATTACCTTGTCTAATTTCTTAGGTTTAGTAATCAATTCTTCACATACTTTAATCTCATCAAGAGCGTCTTTTAATCGTTCTTTGAATCGTTTCAATGCCGATTTGCTGAATTCGCTCATACGAAGATTGATGATTTTGTTAGCTTGTACAGTTGTTAAGGCATAATCCTTATTAAGCATCTTAATCAATTTATCATCTTCTGATTTCTTAATCATTTTCATGATTTTCTCAGCTTTACCTGGCGTTTCAATGATATCAATTAACACTTCAGTGATATATACCAATTCTTTCAATTTAACTAATCGAATGGTATACACTTTACGTTTAAATAATCGACGATTCATAATCCAGCTATGGATGATGTCCCGAAGGTTAAAGAGTTTAACTACATAATTATCAACGAAGTTCATTTGTGTTGGGAATGAACTTTCTAACCCCGTCTTAGAATATAAGAACATCTTCATTTGATGTAAGTCTACTTCTTTAGCAAACTCAAGAATGAGGTATACTGACTCAGCATCAGAAGCATCATTAATTCGTTTTAATCCAGGGAGTTGTTTACTTTTACTGAATTCTGCAATCTTGGCGATAACAGATTCAATTTTAGTTTTATATGGAAGAGATGTGATAGTTAAAGTGTGTTCATCTGGATCTTCGATAATCGTCGAACGCATCTTGAATACACCTTTACCAGTTTCACAAATCTCACCAAATTGACCTTCATCAATAATATCACATCGAGATGGAATATCTGGAATGAGATATGGATGATAGTCTGGGTCTTTAATACATTTGATAACTTCTTCAAATGCTTCTACTAGGTTAAAGGATGGTACATACGTAGCCATACTGAATGTAAACCCAGTAGATGGTTTCAATAACATATTTGGATATTTAGCTGCCAATGATAATGGTTCCATAAGGTCCTGATTATACGTTGGAGCCATATCCATTACTTTATCATCCCATTCACTAAAGAAACAATCATACGCAAAGTCAGATACACGACCCGTAATATATCGAGCACTTGCTGATGGACTACCAGCAATCTGACCATTATTACCACCGATTGTCATCAATGGGTATGGGACTTCCCAGTCTTTACCAAGACCAGTAATTACATTTTCTACAGAGGAATCACCATGCGGATGAATCTTGATAACGTCACCAATCAATGACAATACTTTTGTCATCTTCTTAGTAGCACCCGCAATCTTAGCGGTCGCATACAATACACGACGTTCAACCGGTTTTAATCCATCTGTAATATCTGGGATAGCACGTGCTAATACAACGTTAGTGCCGTACTTATACATCCCATCTTCATTATAGGCACCAATATTCTCTTCCACTACACCACGATTATTGGTGTATAAAGACATATCGGTGATTTTACCACTAAACTTCTTCTTTGTCTTTTTTGCCATTACGTTCTCTCCACTGTTCCCTTAATATGAAATACTGCTGAGATTCTTCCATTTCCTTGGTTTCAAGATATAGATATAATCCACCGAGTGCACTAACCAGTAGAATCACAATAATGGTAGCGATAATTTCTGGTAGTTCCATAGAGATACACCTCCTATTCATAAAACCCATTATGTGATTTTGTATGTTGTATACTTTTTGTGTGTTGGTAGCTACCTATCGATAGTACCAACAGCACAACTAGTAGTAGTATTACAGGTATAACCATAATTAGTTATCCAAATCATCACGATTAAATTTATGACTATTATCAATCATAAACGCTTTACGAAGTTTTGTATTTGGACCATGTAATACTTTAACAGTATCTAATTCACGTTCCAAGTCATCAATCGTTAACCGAATCAATTCGCGGTTAGCTGGATTCAATGTAGTTTCCCACATGATTGTCTTATCCAACTCACCCAACCCTTTTATCCGTTCTTCGATTGGTGGTAAATACTTTTTCGTTTCACGGAAGAACATACCTAAACTAGTATATACTTTCCCACCATCTTTGGTTTCCATAGTATAATATATATCGGAATGATTCGCTTCTTTAATGAACTTCATTAAGCGAGATGCTTTATTGAAGAATGCTATATCAACCAATAGATACTGGTATATACCATTAATAGAACCTTGGATAACACCAGTTTTAGCATCATAGACTAATTCAGGGAAACGCTTCTTTAATTGACTATTGAAGGTTTTGGTTTGTCCATACAATAGCGTGAACTCAATGAGTTCTGGGTTCGTATAGAAGTATTGAGCTAGTGGTTCAAGCTCCAATAAATAATCAGAGTTGATGTTAATTAACTCGTGCATTTCTTTGTTGGATAGTTTGTGACCTTTACTATTCGTAAGCGTTACGTTTTCAACAACATTGTCGGCGAATAGTTTATAGTAATCCACCTTGGAAAGAATATACTTATGCTTATGGTCTTTTAAGATGTATAATGGAGCTTTCGCTTTATATAACATACCTTGTTGTACAAGCTCTGGCATGAAGCATAAGAAGAATGTAGAAAGTAACGAAGTCATATTATAGCCGTCGATATCTGAATCGACGAAGATAATGATTTTATCGAACTTCGATTTACTTAAGTCAAAGTCTTTACCAATGCCAGTACCAATGATTTTGGTTAGCGCTTTCAACTCTTCGTTTTGAAGAACCTTTGCTAATGGTTCACCATAGGTATTCATTGGATTACCCTTAATCTTAAATACAGCTTGTGTCATAGGGTCACGAACTGCAGTTACGCCACCTTTCGCAGAATCCCCTTCGACTATAAATAGTTCTTTATATCCTTTACCAATCGCTGGACTATATCCACTCATGATAGATTCTTCTAAGGAATCCATTGGTTTATAATCAGACTTACGGATCTTAGAAACTTCAAGTCTTGCACGAGCATTTTTCTTAATATAGGTAGCAATCTTCTTAGCTTCAGAAGCATGTGACTTCATATACTTCATAATAGCACTGTAGACTGCATCACGAATCTCTTTTCCTAACTCACGATTACCAACCGCTTCTTTCGTTTGGTTCGTAAATTGTGGGTCATTATGGAATACGAAGATTTCAGTACATAGACCCAAACGAATATCTTCAAAAGTGATATTCCACTTTTTCTTTTCGTTATCCGTCATATACTCTTGGGTAATCTTAGACATAGCTTGACAATAACCAGTCTTAGCACCATTCACATGTTCACCATGTTGAATCGTTTTAACCCAGTTACAGAATGATAGTGTATTATAACCATCTGTGCTATCATTCTCATCATAGTTGAAACATACTTGAATATTCGGATCTTTCACAGTAAAGTGAATTGTGGAACTCAATAGAGGTTTCTTAATAGTGGATTCGAGAAGTTCAACTGGACCATTTTTATGTTTTAACTTAATAGCTTTCTTCTCGTCACCTTTCTTTTTAATCGCAGAGTAGTAAATCGTTTTATTACTCGGCATGAAGTAAGAGATAGTATCGATCCATTCGAACAACTCTCCTTCATCAATATTACATTTGCCAAGGTACTTAGCACTTGGTACGAAGATAGCTTCAGTGCCATGTAATTCCTTGGATACGGTTTCATATACAGGTTCACCTTTAAGACGTCCATCAACGAACGCAAAGGTGCCACGTTTACCGTCACGTGTGATGGTAAGTGTTAAGTATTCGGATAATGCATTAATGGCTGTTAAACCAACACCATTTTCCCCAGCTTTAAAAGATACTTCAGCACCCTCTTTGGTTTTACCGAAGTTAGAACTGGATTGTAGTTGGGATACAACATCAATGACATGTTCAAATGGAATACCACGACCATCATCTTTTACGGTTAATTTATTTTCTTTTACATCAAATGCGATGTAGATATTCTTACATGGAGAATGAGGCGACATAGATTCATCAATCGCATTATTGATCAATTCTTTACATAGATGCAAGGCACCTTTCTCACCTTTGTAAGAGATATACATAGTCGTCCTCTCACGAAGACGTTCAAGGTCATCTGTGATGACGGTTATGTTATCATCTTTGTACTTTGCCATAATCTTAAATGGACCTCCTAGTATAAATAACAAATACTAATTTGTCTATTTGCGTATTATCTTTAATGGTCTGTACTAGTATACAGGCATTAAAAAAATAAGGTAGCAAGCTACCTTATTTTTATATTAGTCATTGATGGATTCAATAATACGAGCAAGTTCAGTAACTCGTTTACTGTATCTTGTAGCCATATTAAAGATATTAGTTCCAGAATATAATGTTAAATGATCATCTGGAATAACATCATCATCATCAAAATCGTCGTCATATTCATCATAGTCGTCATGATGGTGCTGACCACAACCACATTCACATTCAGAGTCATCATCGTCATCTTCTTTAGAGATTTCTAATGATGTGACACCTTGGGATTTCACATAGTCTTCGATAACAGATATATCAATATGACCTTCGTTATCATACCGTTCAGGATACAATAACGTATCAACATTTGGCATGACCATGTAAATACCATTTTCGTCCATCACATCAAATAGACTGGTAACTGTCGTAGCACCATCCGTGATGGATACCAGCATGATAATATCACCATCAACTAATTCACCTGTTCTAATCAATTGATATGGGTCACCCATTTCAAGTAAAGAAAACATGTTACGTTCTGGGATAAATTTCAAAATATAAACCATTGGTGCAATTGCATCAATGTCTTCTAATTCACCTGTTTCGGAATCCAATACAGCTTCCATCAAATAATCAGTATCTTTGTTATAATACATAAATGGAACATCTGGTTGAATATTTCCTGTGATGAATTCATTATTTTCATCAATTGGTGTACCTTGAATCAAAAGTTCAAGTTCTCCTTTTGTATACATTGATTTCTCCTTTTAAAAAATAAAAAATAAGGAATACGGGTAATCCCGTATTCCTTATTATAGCTTCCTTAGAAGCTTTTAAATCGATTTAATAGCTTCTAAATATTATCGACGAAGAATGGAGCTACCGCCACCCATGACTGTCATGGAAGAACGATATTTCTTACCATGTTTACCATGTTTCTTGCCTTTCTTACCGAAAGCTTTATTTTCTTTCAACATGATAACTTTGAACGCTCTCGCACTCCAATCGATGGCACGTTGCGCTTTAACTAACTTTTTAAGTTCATCAGAATCTGGTTTAAAGTCCGCTTGTAACTTAGTTAAGTTAGCATAGTTCAAACCATCGCGTTTCCATTCTTTCAAATGAGCCTTTACCTTTTTAGGGTCATTTTGTTTCATTAAGAAGCGGAAATCTAACTTAGCTCCGCATTCTTTACAACGGAACACGCCTTCGGTCTTTGTTTCTTTAAGACGCATGGAATTTCCGCGTTTGTGTAAGCATTCAAACTGAGTATCGCGTTCTTTTTGTTCAAGAGCATAACGTTCTTGGCGAATACCAGCCAAGATTTTTTGAATGCCGTTCAACTTGTCTTTGTTTTTGTTTTTCTTTGCCATGTGTTATTAACCTCCTAGCAAAATAATTAAAATATTGATAGAGAATTGTTCTATCACGTTGAAATAATATATATTTTTATTCCAACTTGTTTTACTGTTAACGATTAAGTTAAAGCTAAATCGAAGTTCATGCGTAGGTAATCTACGTTATTATCATCCGCAAAGATAAGCTTTTGAATATTTTCCACATGAACTACGTCCCAGTAGTATGCTTTATTATCTTCATCATACGGACTTTTACCAGGGAAATATACTTTGCGAGATAAACAGGAAATATCTGTTTCGATTTTGAAGCAGTCACTAATAGGAACAGGTTCAAGTTTGAATGGGTGTTTATCTTTTGTTGCTGGATCCGTATTTGGCACTTTACGTTTATCATCGAAATACCAACGAATCGAGTTATCGAAGATAATCCCTGCTAACTTGTCAATACCCTTTTTATTAATGATAGCTTGGAATTCACCGATATCCATTATTGTTTCCTCCTTTTCTTCTTCTTATTTGAAGTTACTCGCTTGTTAGAAGACTTATTTTTATTCACTGTAGAGTTTCCTAGCAAGCGTTCACGAATATGTTGAGCCATTCGTTTGTTTTTAGCACGCCAATCATATTCGATAATTTTAGGTTTAAATATAAGTTGTTTAGAGATTGGGTTCTCCAAATCAACTCCAGTTAATGTAAATAACTCTTTCATAGTTACTCCAGTATAATCAATTGATCAATGGCCCGTGTTACTGCGGTATATAACCATTGACGTCTAAATCGATAATCACCAAATGGTTCATTGATGACGATAACCTTATTATACTGACTACCTTGAGCCAAATGGCACGTAATCGCATACCCATACTCAAACTTATTGAGCCGGGACATATGTGATTTTCTATAAGTCGCTGGTAATTTAAGGTAATCTCTATCTATAGGTAAATCAATGAATGATTCATTCATAAATTCTGGACGAAAATCGATGGTCAGACGTTTAGCACTCGAGGATTCTAAATCAATATCTGTGATATAGCCAACCATACCATTGATAAGATAAATATTATCCCCAATGGAGGCATTCCAGTTATTTTGACGACAAATCATCTTGTCACCAACCACTGGATCATCAGTTGTATACTCTAATAACACTTTTCGATAGAAGTTATTCAGACTGTCACGTGTTTTATTAGTACCACAAATGATAATGTCGCTATAGGTGAATAAATTCTTATCAAAATCACGTTGTGACATAATGGCAATGGAATTGCCTATATTGCCTCGTGTTAATCGTTTCCCTTCTAAAATATCTTTAGCTAGCCAAGGGATAGGGGATTCGTCGCTTTGACGCATAATTTCTGTTAGTATTACATCAGGGTTCTTTAAGAAGAATGAGTTACCAATGACTGGTGGTAGCTGATTCAAATCCCCTAATGCAATGACGGGAATATTAAATTCCAATATCCATTTTGCTAATTCTTCTGGTACCATAGCCGCTTCATCAACTACGATTAGACGAATATCACCATCAAGATGCTGTTTACGACTAAACTTAGGAACCCATATATAGCGACTCTTTTCTGTCACAATAGGGTCACCATTTTCATCTTCTTTAGGTACCATCTCTATATTACAAATGGAACTATGAATTGTTTTGGCATTTAAACCAGTTCTAGCTAATGCTAATGTAGCTTTACCGATATATGCCATAAATAGTACTTGGTCTTTGGATAGACATAAAGCTTCAATTAACTCTTTGACAATCGTGGTTTTACCTGTACCAGCAGCACCCGATATTTCAAATACTTGCTTAGTTTTATGCTTCCACCAATGTAAGAGATTTTGTAAGGCAGTCTCTTGACCTCTATTTAATTCCATTAGTATAACTTCCTCTATATAAAATACAATAGTAAGAGTATATACCTATGTACGACAAGGTATATACTCTTATTTTTAAAAATCAAAGTCTATAGTGTAATCTGTTCCACCAATGAGTAACGTAATTGATTCAATCGCTATGGTACTATCAAAGTCCCTGAACGTGATAGTGCGAATGAATTTATGTCCTCTTGGTAAACCAAAATACATATAAACGAGGGTTTTAATGATCTTATACATTTCAAGCATGTTGGTTTCACTGGGCATGTCATATATACCAATAAAAGAACGAAAATATTCTTTTAAGAGTGTATAAAATGAACCGTTATACCATTCATGTATCCGAATCGATTCAATTTGATTGATTGAATCTTGAAATTTCAAACTGACTTCAGTTTGGTTCGTGTTAGGCACGGATACGCTGGAAGCAAATTGACCATTGATTATATCTTGATCATGTACGATTAGGTTACAATAACAATTAAAATCAGACTGTACAGGCTTTATCACTTCTAGCATACTGTGTACTACCCCTTACAAAAATAATCAACTTAGTGTGATTCTTCAGTATGTGCTACTGGTGGATCAGCAACCGGTTGTTCAGTTACTGTAGCCGTTTCAGTATTAGAACTAGGAACTGTAGATGCTGCTGGATCTGTATGATGTTCAGCTGTTGGTTCAGCACTTACAGGAGTTTCTGTATGTGTTGTTTCAACGGCTGGTGTACCAGTCACTTTTGTTCCTGTTTCAGTAGTAGCAACAGTGGTATGTGGAGTTGTTGGGGAAGGTTGTTCAGTAACGTGTGTTGTTGTTTCTGAAGTTCCTTCTGGTTTTTTAGGAGTCGGATCTTCTACTTTAGGTGGTTTTACTTCAGGAATCACAGGTGGTTGCACTTGTGTGTTACCATCTTGATGACCAGGTTTACCTTCAGTAGGTTTCCAATTTCCTTCTTCGTAGATTTGTTTCAAAATTCGTTCAATGAATTCTTCACTAATCTTAGGGTAATTTGTATATTCTGGACGATGAACCGATGTACCAGATGGAATATCATCAGTAGAAGTGCTTGCATCCTTTTTACCTGGTTCAGGGTCCTTATCAGCAGGAGTATCTACTGGATTAATAAGGGCTTGTAATTTAGTCGCTAACGCCATATCTTTCTTAAGCAATTCATTAAACGCAACAGAAAGAATAGTTCTAAATAAAGAACTATTAATAGCTGGGCATTTGCATTGAATATATGCCAAATCAAGAGGTTTCGTTAAATCATTAATCAAGCCTAATAGTTTAGTTAAATCTGCGATACGTTTGGATACTTGGTGCATGATGCGAATATTAGTGGCATTATAACCCTTCATATTCACAATATCAGACTCTTGTGGATTCCAATAATCACAGTTTGTATCATCATTAGTGACATGGTAGGCATGTTCGTCTTCCAAGTGATAATGTGGACAGAGTGTTTTAGCATAATATGGATGAAGATTCATATCCATACGAGTATCATACCCAGGTTTATTTGGGATTTCTCGCCGATAGTCATATTCAGTCATCATATATTTTTCGATTGCTAACCGTTCCTTAGTGTTCACTCTACGAATATCTTCGTAGAATTCATCTTTAGGTTCCGTCACATTCGGATATTCAGAAGTTCGTCCAAACCATTGATGTTTATAGAATTTAGACATGATGGACCTCCTTTTATAGAGATGTTAACATAACTCTATGGATGCTTATTTTGCACATTATGTTAATATAAAGGAGGAAATAGTATGCAAAATGCAGGCGGTAATGATTTTTCATTAGACCAGTTTGAATATTGCTATCTAGTAGAAGATACAGATCCATGTGCTACACAAATGAAGATTTATGTACCAAAATTAATGGGTCAAAAAACTGGTTCTGCAAATACAAATCAATCAGGGGTTGATCAAACCTCTTTTATGAACTCCGGTGATTGCAAACTAGAATCATCATCTCAAGTTCAATCAGCAAACTATATCATAGCTCGTGTACAGATGCCACTTGCTCATAGACATTCGTTCCATGATTGTCCAGGTAACTGTGTGAATCTAGTACATGGAGCTCAAACGTGTTGTCCAGGTACATCAGATTTAAAAGTCTGTCACCACTTCCACCATGATCATCATTTCCCTCATGAAGGTGATAAAGGTCTAATTCCAAAAGGATCTCGACTCATCTGTATGTTTATGAATCATGATCCAAATGACTGCATTGTGACTCGTATGGAAGTGATGTTCCCTAATGGGCAAATCAATCCAATGGAACCTGCTGATGAACATCGTTAATAGTAAGTGAGGTATCCAGATGATATCAGATGCGAAAACGATAACGCAACAGATTATAACAGGAAAGAATCTTAAGATTTCCTATAAGAACTTCCAAATTGAGCAATTGGTAAAATTGGATAATCATAATGTACTATTACTGAACGTATTTACATTATTGAGCAAATACCGTTACCATATTGCTAAGTACACAAAAACATATGTTATGAATGACGTAGATGCTAAGAAATATGAATATAAACCATATATGCTAGCCAATGAATTATATGGAACTATTGAAATGGCTCCATTGATTCTACGAATCAATCATATGACATCCGTTACCCAATTTAAGGATCTCCAAAGAGGCATTAAGTTATTTAATGGTGATATTTTGGATTTCCTCAATGAAATGGTTATTAAAGAGAAATCTGTGATAACAGCGAATCGATCTCAAATTAAAGATGAGATCATTAACTTATAAACACCTATAAAAAACTATAACATTAAATTAGGTTGCACACGCAACATGTATCAGACTGTATATGTATTAAATAATTTATACACAAGCGGGACCCTTAATCTCTTTCCGATTGTCGTGTAAGTAGAGGGGTTTTAGAATCATTAATGACAAATATACTTACTACAGTCAAGATCAAATAAGTGCTGCAACTATGTTCTTGTGAGTTATCCTGAGGTGACAGCCTTTCAAATAGATACTCAAAACCAATCCCCAATACGGGGATTTGTATCGGGTACATACATCGCCCATAGTTCCTCAAGCTGCCATGTGTTGACTATGGGTTGTACCCCTATTACTAGGACACGAACATCACCTAAAATGTTGCTGAGGTTGTTTGGTGTTTCATAGTTTTCTCCTTAATAAATAAAAGAATAAACAAAAGAACCGCATAGCGAACTGATTATACGTCAGACGCTATGCGGTTCTTTTGTCTTTTAATCATCGACAGTAACAAGATCAGCACCTAAGGTGTCGTTCAATGAGAATGAACGAGTCACTTCACTTACTTCTTCTTGTTCACCTGCCTGTTTACGTGGTTTTCTAGTATGAGCCCCATGTAAACCAAATTCATTCCCCATATCCGCTAAATCAGAGGCTAAGGAGAATTTAGATACAGAATGATCTAAGTTCACATCATTCACCAACATAATCGTACTACCCTCTACGAATGGGTGATTGATATATAATTGATCGGTCATGGTTTTGTAACGTTTCTTTAACTCTTTAATGGTTAAGTATCGTTTACCTGTAGACCGTTCATTTTCTACATTCAGAACACCAACCCAGTCGGAGTTCTCTAATAGATCCCATGCTTGTGCTACGTTACCGCGACCAAGCATTTTACCCAAATCTTCTTTACCAGCATCATGGGCAGCATCGATTGCCATATTACCTGCACGGTTAATCTGTTGTGCCGTAATAACTGGGATCTTCAATCGGATGGCTAAATCTTTCATTTCATTGGATGCGTATTTTAATCGCATAATTTCATCTTGTGTTGGTTCACTAGAACGAATCCGTTTAATGTAGTCAAATACGAGAGCAATGACTTCATTATTATCTTCTTCAATTTCATCTATGATCGTATATAAATCGGAAGTACTAATTTCCAAGTTACCATAATACTTCATGATGATATTGGTTTCACCCTCTTCTAATGTCAACCCACCTTGCTTACGCATTAATTCGATGGCTTGTTCTGGTGTGAAGTCTTTAATATCTTCTGTTGAGGTAGAAAGGTTGAATAATCGAATAAGAGATTCTTCTACTGAGTTTTCTGTTGTGATATATAATACCGTAGGTCTAGCAGTAGGTTTACGTCTTGGTTGGATTCGATTGAATGCTTTAATCCAATAGCAAGAGTATAGTAACATAGCTGATTTAAAACCACCTGTTACCCCTAACCACATGTATAAACGACCTGGTAAATATCCTGGTGATAGCATATCATTCAATGCTCGAACACCAGTCATTAATGCCAAATTATCATCAGCTGCATTTTTAATGGTTTCTTCTACAAATGGTTCCATTACATCTTGTTCTAAGCTGAATGTGCTCATAGATGCTTTGGACTCGGATTTTCTAATATCAGTCAATAAATTCCCGATTACCGTTTTAATTTTATTCGTCGATTCTTCCATGTTTAGATAATCACCACAATTGATATCTGAGAATGAATCGAACAGTTTATCTCGATAGTAGAATAGATAGGCATGTTGTAATAGAGTTTCAATCAATTTAATGGTATATTGAATCTCTTCATGGTTCTTATCCGTATATTCATCGAGATATTTAATGATATTTTTACATTCAGGTTCATTTGGGTCTTCCGCCGCAGAGATTAATGATGTGCGGTTAATAGTACCCATACTGATACGAGCATCTAATGCTCGTTTAGCAAACCAAAAACGGGCATACATTGTCACGTCTTTTTCATAGGGTGTTGCATCTACTATATTCAATAGTTTTTGTAGGTTATTTAGATGCATACGAGTAATCGTAGGATCATCTGAAAAGATAAATCCTATGAACTGTTGCAAATAATTCTTTGTAAATTTTACTGGTACCTTATGCATCGTGGAATCATATGGTGATGTAACATCACGTTCATTCCGCTTCTTATGGTACGAAACATCTGATTTTAACAAGGGGACGACCTCTCCTTACTTATAACAAATTGAGTTCATCTTTAATGACGTCTAATGGGATTTCTCGCTTATGACGTACACTGATGAACTTCTGAATCTTTTCTTCGTGTGAAATTCCTGGATCAAATACAAAAGCATATTTGGTCAGTAGGGTATTCACAACTTTCTCACTTTCTTGTTCTTTGACAAATTGAGCTTCATCGGTCACATCCAATTTGAACCGTGGTTTGTCTTTAACAAACTCACGTAAATATTGCAATGCGTAGGAGAAGTCAACTTTCTGTACTAGAACAATTTTAACTCTTACAAAATCAGCTTTGATAGACATCATTAGATCGACCAAATCTTGCGGTCGATCTCTATATTTTGTAAAATCTTCAACCTTAATGGTTGTATATTCTTCAGCCATAGTATTTTTGACAAACTCTACGGCATACTTATGCGTGTGTATATCATATACGCACAGATAAAAACCCTTATCTTTCTCTTCACCATGTTGAAATCGAGAGAATGACCCTGGGTAATAAATATGATGTTTGATTACTGTATTAGTGTGTATATGACCAAAGAAAATAGGTCCTTTACAAGCAGTAATCAATTCTTTGGACTCGAATACGGGAGCACGACTCATGGTGATTTCACTTTCCTGTGCTTTAGCCATAGTCCCCACTTCTTTAAACATACCATGACCAAATATAAAATCATATTGGTCTGGTGTTGATAAATAGGGAGCGTAATACACATCTTGATGCTCCATATATTCTTCCGGAACATAGAGAATATCAATGCCTTCCACTAAGTGTTCCTGTTCAACCGTCATGATAATTCGAAAATTAATATTATTCCGAGTTTCATATTGACGGAAGTTATGTAATTGACGATTGTCATGGCTCATAGTGCCTTGAATGACTCGTATGTATTTGATATTGTTTTCGATACAGATATCAACTACCTCTTCCATAAACATCATAACTGAATGGGCCGTCGAATAGTTCATACTCGTTATCCCATGGAATAAATCCCCACCAAATACAATCATATCAAGACGTTTTCCATCGATCACTCGTAGGAAATGTTCTTTGAGTTGTTCATATAATTTTTCTGTTCGTACAGCACCAAAGTGAATATCTGCAATAAACGCTACTGCAAATAATTCGTTCTGTATCATATGATAGGTCCTTTCCAATCTTCGATACTGATATGGTTGAGTAGTATGAATGCTTCATATAATTTTTCAAAAGCAGTTCTATACTCTACCATTTCTTCAATTCGTTTTGATTTACTAATAATAGGAACATCAGCCTTACCAGTGAAACACACAATACGACAGGTAGTCAGCTTATCGTATATTTCTGGTTCTTTAAATTGTAATAAATTCAAATAGGCTGCTAGTTGCATAAAATGGGTAAAATGAGGTTTCTTTGACGTCTTAAAATCAGCCAGTGTTAACTCATTATTTATAGTACCAATAAAGTCTATTGTACCACCATAACGCTCATTATGTAATCGAAGTTCAGAGCATTTTGGAATGACGTTGCAATCACGTTTCCACTGTAGGTAGTAATTAAATCGCACATCCGCTTCTCTTTCTAATTTATAATCAATATGTGGAGAGTAGTGCGTCTTATTAATATCACACTCGATTTTATTATGGACGAGTGTTCCCAATAATGCTTTCTCATCTAAGAAAGCTCTATATTTAATTCGTTGTAAGCCCAACCAATTAGACCAATCCATTAATCCTTTCTTATTTAATAAGGAAATGATGTGTGTCACTGATGGTATTTCATGAGCTTTGCTATTATAATATGGTAAATGTGCCATATGTCTATTTCCTCCTAATATAATCAATTTAAGTTATCACGTTGTCATAATGTATATTTGAAATTACCTGTCGTAGTTTTGGATATATATTATAACTATAGCTATAGAAGGATTTTTCATAGCATTATATTTTCTATTTTCTTGAAAAGGAGAAACCAATTATGATAGCAAGACAATATTTCATTAGAGTTAGAGATTCTTTCAATGGTTGGATGACTGTGGCTAATAAAGATAAACTTGAATTTGTAAAAGAAGTTGATGATAAATTATATGGTCAATTCGATGATCGTATTAATGTTGATTGGTTGGCTAGTTTAGATGATGATGAGTTTAAAGTTGAATTAGCAAACGAAATTAATGACCTTATTGACGACTACAACAAATCTATCGACCCAGAAGTATCTAATGACGCACATATTAAATATTATTATATTAGTGACCTTCGTGTACCTGGAGATCCAATTGGATGTGGCCAATAGGAAATAATCTGTTATATAACGTATCAGTATTATAGTTATATAAGGAGGTAATTAGACTATGCCAGAAGAACACACATGGTACATTAAATTGGTAAAACCAAACCACGAGGCAGTGTGCATAGAGAATGAAAATGTAACACGATTCTTAATCGATGTGATTACATTCATGCGTACATACTATACGTGGGATGAGTTATTAACTATTCCAGATTTTGAAGACTATAAAACTGAGTTAGAGTTAAAACGAGCATTAGTTGAATCACTAAAGGTTGCTTTTAGAAAATATATTTTGAGATCTAACGGCAGTAATATTTATAGTAAAGTATCAGAGGATTATATCCTCGCATTCTTATCACCAAGTGATGAGTAAACAAAAAGAAGAGAATGGAACCGAAGTTCCATTCTCTTTTATTTTTTTACTATCTATTAGAAATGATTCATGTTATGGTAAGATGGCATAGCATTAACCATTTGAGTAGTGTAGCCAGAGTTGAAGTCAAGGTAATCGCGAAGGATGCGATATTTGTTCAACAATGCGGAGCCGATTTCATTGATTTGAGGGGATTCATAACGAGTAGCTGTGAATTCCAAATCAAGAGATACAGCAGCATGAGAGCCTGGTTCAAAGTTGAAATGAGCTTTTGCAACTTTCTTAGGCATCATGTTGGAGAACATAGCACAGTATTCAATATCGATACCAGTTGGGTCGGTATTTACAATGATAGTTTCCATTACATGGTTGGATGCTTTGAATTGACATTCAGGAGAGATTTGACCATGATAGTGAGACAAACCAGTCAATGGGTCAGAGATACCAGTCATCCAAGTATCAATGAATTCACGGATTGGAGAACCGGAGAATTCGTATACTTTAATAGTTAAGGAATCAGTTTCATCTTTAACTACGTTAGGAATTTGGAATTTGTTCCCTGCGTAACCACCAGTCAATTCTTCAGTTTCCATGGTAGTATCAGCGATACCATCAATGCCAGTGAAACCAAGTTCAAGTAAATGTTTAAAACGTTTTGCAGCCGCAATATCCATACGTTCCATGAAACGTGGAAGTCGTACGATAAAGATACGGGAATAACCAGCACGAAGAGGGTCAAATTGGTCAATGTTCTTTGTGGAAACATCAAGACCGCCAACCCATAAGCCGAATTCCGAGAAATCTTTCGTATTGCGTTTAATATTTTGCTGGATAGATTTCATGTTATATTACGACTCCTTTCTTAGGTTCTTGGGTTAACGTCGATTTCAATGATCGCACGTTTTTGGAATGTACGGAATACAATTGCCAAGTATACGTGAACGATGGAACGAGTTTTTTCCCATTTGTTCATAGAAACTTGGATGTCGATAGACCGACATTTAGTTCCTTTGTAACCGCTGAAGATTTCTTCGCAGTCTTGACGGAAAATTCTCAATTCATCTTCATCAGAGAATTCATAACGGCGTTTACCTGCCATACGTTCAATTTTGCGTTTGATTTCAAGCAATACTTGAACGTTATTTTCTTCACTCAAGTCGGAGTTTTTAACTTGGGAAGTGTTTTGAGTACCACGAATGTACGTATCTTCATCGATAGCTTCGATGTAGTTAATTTGGTACTCAGTGAGTAATTTTTCTTTGATTTCCATATCGTCAGCATCAATCAATGGACGAATGGAGTTCTTAGTATAACCACTCAATGTAGCATACCGTTCACCAGCCATAGGAACATGGTTACCGTAAGTAGCTACGTGTAATGGGTAGCGTTGAGCCATCCATAATGTATTGGTAACAGGAATGACTTTACCTGTGATAGGATCTACAGTTTTGAACATACCTGCATTTTTGGATACCATGAATGTATTGATGTCTTTCAATGTTTGACCCATTGTGTACACATCGTTTACATTTGTTAAGAGGTTAGTGTCAAGACGAACAGCAGCATCCATACGTTTCAATGCCAAAGAAGCCATTGCTTTCTTAGTTTGAACAGAGTAGTTCGCATCAAGAATCAAGTCAACTGGAGCACGACGTTTGGATCTAACTTTAGGGTCGACACCACCTTGGAATGCCATTTGGTACGCTTTGTCGATAGCTTGTTGACGTTCTTGTTTGGACAAGCCAGAACGAGGGTCAAAGTCACCATCGGAGCCACCTTCAAGACCAACACCTTCAATATCCATTACATGGATAGTTTGTTTACCGCCTTCGATTTCGATGAATTTATCATCTTCTTCAGTGAAGCGGTTGTAACCAAAGATATCGAATGTTTCCATAGTGTATGGAAGTTCGTTTTCTGGTTTAACAGGAGTTGGAAGAGTAGTAGCAGCTAAACCATTAGCAGCAGTGTATTTCAAGTATGTGCCGTTTTGGAAGTTACCATCATCGGCAGTCAACAAGTAGTATACACCTTCTTCAGCAAGTTTAGTTGCAGGAAGTTTTTTAGTTTCAACTACGTTTAATTTAACGAAGCCGTCACCATTAGTACCACCAGTGGAAGTATCAGCTTTCACATAGTAGTCATATACTGGAGTGGCAGGAGCTACAGCACCTGGAGCTACAGCTTGAGGAATCAAGTATAAGTAACCAGCATCAGCATCAGTATATGTAGGAAGTGCAGTCAAAGTATTTTCAATATGAGTGAATGTCATATCGTTGTATGTTTTATTCACGTTATCATATTTTACATATGTACCTTGAGCAATGTTACGACCACCCACTACATCAGCAGCAGTCATGTAGTATACAACTTCAGGATCAGGTAATGTCGCAGTAGTAGCTGGACGACGATCTACAGAAACAACTGTAGGAGGAATGAAACCATTTTGGTCATATACTTTTTTGTATTGCTCGAATACTTCGAGAAGTGTATCGTAGTAGAATTTAACAGATACACGAGAAGAACCTTTGCCACCTTCATCATTGATGACATCTTCGATGTAGTTAGTGATTTGAGTGTTAGGATCTAAGGCATCGATGTAGAAGCACACATTGTAAGATTCTAATTTCTTAGTACCTCTTTCAGTGCTGATTAATTCTACACGATAATTTTTGTATTCGTTATCACGGTCAGCATTGCGATCATGAGTGATACGAATACGGAAGTCTTGGCCATATTTACCAGGACCAAGGCAAGCAAAGCTGAATAATGGAAGGCGTTTCCAGCCATCAACGTCAGTTGCAGCCATAGCGTTGGAGTAGATTTCCAACATTTCCAAATCAGAAACATCTTCACGTTTGAATGTTTCAAATTTGAGTTTTAATTTACCAGCGTCTACTTTGTAGCTTACTGTTTGAATGAAATGAGCATATGTAGCGTTGTCAGCAGTAACACGTAAACATTGAGCTTTTGCATTACCAGTATATAGTGCTACATATGGCATATACATAGGTTGACCGTAAGTTTGGTAGTCAGGTAAACCGTATTCATTTACGAAATCAGTGAAAGATTTCTTTAATTGAAGTTTGTTACGACCTTTAGGAGATGTGAATACACATAGAAAAGTCGGACCACTATTATCAGACGTATAATCTTCGAAATAGGTATTATCGTTGATATATACGGCTTCATGAGGTTGAATCCACTCAGGGATAATTTGACCTGCTCGTGGCATATGTTAACCCTCCTTTAATATTTATAATTTGGTATTAAATTATTAATTTAATGTTTGTTTTAACCCCAGAGGGTTCTTTACAGAGTACATTAGAATTTGAGTAGTTGTTCCATTGGAGATGTCTGTTCTTTCCGTTCAGTACGAGTCGTAGTGACCGCAGAGACAATGGATTCATCCATATTTTCGAATGTAATGGCTGCAAAGGAAGAGTTATATTTTGTAATCTCTTTTGTATTTGCAGTCGTATAATCATAGCGAGATATTGATGGATTTTTGCCAACTAAATATCCAAACCGATATTCTGGTTTGGCTGGATCTCTATAAATTTCACTAATAACCAATTCTTTGATCACATCGGGAATATCGAATTTGATCCCATTGAGTTCAAAATTTCTATCCCATAGTGTAATGATGTCATCATAAGAAAATGATTTCGGTAATTTACCGGCTGTTAAAATCTTTAAGAAATCCTTAAATGCAACAACGGATTGTGGAATCGCGGTTTGACAGAATATATCAGTATTGTAATATTTCAATACGTAATACATTTCTTCACCTTTACCAACTAAATCTAATTTCTTCTTCTCATAACCCCCTGTAGGATAGGTTACTATATGTACGGGCAGATTCACTGTGCGTAATTGTAGAGGTTGTTTGCCATCAACGTCTTTGAATGTTCGGATATTGAATATACCGAGCACTGCGAAATGATCGCCGACCATGCGTGCAATATTCGTATTGAAATAGTATTCGGGTATATAAGCCTCCATATACTCGCCACTAAATTCAATATTTGCACCATTTTTAGTAAACGGATTAGCCATATAAATAGCTTTCCTCCTATTCTAAAAATACATAAAAAATAGGGTAAGGAGCATCTATCTCCTTACCCTATTGTCATTCTGCGTTAATTACAAAATCAACAAGTTCTTTGATATATTTAGTATGGTTAGCAATGTATTCGTCTGAGACGTTCTCGCCACGACGTACAATATTTACCAACGATGTTGATAATGCTCTACAGAATTGAATGGTATATCTATCCATTGTATCTGGTTGATGTTTCAAGAAACGAGCAAATAAAAATACAAATAGATTATTGTATGGTTTATACTCTTCGCCAAATGTATTAACTTCTAAATCCATCATTAATTGGAAAGGAAATTGGAAGTTATTTTTCTCAGCTTTTTCAGTTGCTTTAGCAATGGTATCTTCCATTTGTTTATGGAAACCATGAAGGATGGATTCATTACCTTTCGTGTTTAATAAGTTAATGATCGGTTCACTTAATGGTTCTAAGGTAACCGCATCTTCCATAGCTTTGATATTGGTTTCAATGATAGCTCGTTTTTCATCAGTTAACTTCTCTTCGGTTAATTGATGACGATAGAACTTCAAGATATATTCATCGAATGTACTACTATTAATAATCGCAGTGATTTCTTCTGGAATATATTCATCATACTGTTCTTGTAGGCGATTAATCATAGCATCAATGTCATCAAGCTGTTGTTTGGTAGCCGCAAATAACGTAAGCATATCTCGTTCAAATGTTTGCATATTGAAACCATCAATTTCAACTTCTGGAACAAAGAAATTACCAACAGGACCATCTTCTTCATTGATCGTTAAAATTTTCTTAACTTCTTCATCGCTGAAACCAGCGATTTCATCTTCTGTGCATTCGGATAGACGAGCAAGAATAATTTTAGCATCTTCTTCATCCATTGGTAGAATGGCTAAAATTTTATTTAAAGAAAACTTACGAGTCCGTACAAAGGAATTGATTAAGTTACGAATTTCCATAGCCTGAATCACTTGAGCGTATTCACGTTCTTCAGGTGATAAGTCTTCAGGTAAATCGATTTTTAAATCTCCTAATTGATCCACTAACTTATCGGTATCAGTATTCGTTGTTTGCATCGGCGTATTCTCCATCGATATCTCCTCCTAATTTTGTACTAATAGATTCTTGAGCTTTCATTTTAAGCTCTGCATATTGTTGAAGGAAGTATTGGTAAACGTCCGCTACGATACCATCATATACATAATCTTGATCATTATCAAAGATAAGATCTAAGAATGGTTTACGGAAATTACCATTGATCACATGCTCTTCAATGCAGTATCGAATGACAGAGACATCAAAGTTATCTTGATTAAAGTATTGCATCATATCGATTGGTTCAATATTGATATCTTTAGCAATGGATACCACTAAATTGATATTAGCCAATAGTGTAGCAAATACTTCATCATCCACTTTTTGTTTAAGAGCCATTGTAGATACGTCTTTGGCTTTTTCGTTGTTTGCGAGTTCATCTAGGATAACATCTACATTTCCTAATGTGACTCTTGCTAAATATTTAGCAACGTTTTTAGTATAATTCACTGTGAAGAACTCATATAAGGCTTCACATACATTTTGAATCCCATGACGATCTAATGCATCAATCACATCGGGATCGATATCCAATCGGAATTGGTCTTCAATCTTATGAATAATCGTTAAATAAAACTCATTAGCTTCATCACGAATTTGTTTCACATAGTCTTCATCATCACCATTATTGATGGCTAATAAATCTACTTCATCAGTGAAGTTTTCTACAAAATTAGTTCGCATTTCAAATGGTTCTTTGATTTGGATTGAAATAAATTCATCAAGAAGCTCTTGAGATAAATCTTTAAGAGGTGATACTTCGATGACAGAGTCACCTAGAACCTCAAAATCGTTGTCGTGTGTGAGTATCATAATACACTCCTTGTATATAATTTTCGAATAAGTATATACTTCTCTGTACAACTGAGTTTATTTTTTTACAAGTTTAGATGGTATACTGTAGTAGTATACCATCTAATTTATTAATCACTATTTAAAATATCACATACATCAAAAGCTCCACTATAATCATCATAACCAGAGTCTTCATATGGACTATGGAGTTTTTCTCGATATTCATCATTGATAACTCCGACTCTCATACCAGAAGATGTATTAATATATTGCTCTCGTTCACTATGATAGTAATCAGGTGGAGGATTTAGATCGATATGTTGTTTAGGTACATCATCAAGTTGTAATCCACCATATGATTGATAGAGTTGTTGACCCTGTGGATTAGGGAAATATTGCTTCAAGTTATCGGGTAATGCTTCATAAGCATCCGCATACGTTTCAACTTTCTTAACTGATTCTCCAATCGGTTTACGAGGGTCATATTTAGTAATACCATATCGACTTAGTTTACTACCATGATAGTATACGAATAAAGCGATTAAGTATGCCATAACAACGTCATCATGTTCCCCTGGAGCTGCTTCTATTTTACCACTTGCTTTTTGAATCAGATTGTTTAAATCATCGATTAATTCACGGCAAATAAAATCAGATTTTCGTTCAGCTACATGACGCAATAAAATTTGCATCATCATCGGTCTAGTGGTAGCTGTGGTAGCTACACCATAGAATCTACGATTATTTGGATCGTTCATCACCATACCATGTTTATCTAATCGAGTTTCTACGTCCGGTACCATAGCTTTATCGATATCATAATATAGATTAGCGGCAATGGAACTTCGTTTAAGAATAGCAATAATAGCTGAACCTAAATGGTTGGATTCAATCGCTACTAATGCTTTTGGAATATATCGGTTTACGACATGAATGATATTTTGAGCTGTTTCTACTGCATCGGCTAATGGCGTTTTCATACATGCCACTGGGTGTAATGTATATGGGTCGATAATCATGAGTACAGTATTATCGTTATTAACACCTGTTGCACAGTCAACCCCCATGATATAAGGAACAGTTTTATCAAGTTTCTCATATACATATAGGGTGAAAATCTTATTAACCATAATTTCATCAATTGGTTCTTTACGGAATCCATTGATAGTATCTAGGTCATCTGGATCAAATGGTGATTCGGATGTACCACGAATACGTTGTAGTAGTACTTCCCGTTTAATCTTGATTTTATCCCAGTTAGATACAGCACAAACCTTTTGATACCATTCTTCATCCATACCGATTTGCTTATAGTTGAATTCAATATAGATAATCCCATTTCTGGAATTGGCTTTCATGAATGCGGCGATATCTTCTTCTGTCATATCATATAACCGTTCTGTGAATACAGCGGCTTGTTCCCGAGTACTCATTGAATCTTTTACTGGTTGGGAATCAATATTCCCTGGTGTTGTAATGAAGATACGACCATACATAGCACCATTCTTCTTAGCATTTTCAGCGGCACGAACATAGGCTGGACCAGCAGCCATGATAATCGTACCGATATATTTCGTAAACTCAACTTCGTCATAGAACTGAATTGGAGCGGAGTTACCACGACCAATACCATCAGCTTTTTCTTCTGTTGCTGCTGATGGTTTAGAATCAATTCGATTGCCATTCACAGGGTTTGTCATCGTACGAACATTGTCAAGACCCTTAACTTGTTTGAAATCACCACTTTCATCGATTTCAATACCATATCGGTGTTGCATATAGATAGGTAATACATCTTTTTGTTCTTTCATCTTTCTCAAGTTATCATCAGAGTCTTTTTGTGATTTATTTGAGAAGTTGAATACGGAGTTAGATGTACCAAAGATATACGCCCAATTTAAACAGGCTAACATAGAGTGAGTTTTAAAACACTGACGAGGGATAACTAGGTATAAGTCGATGTTTCGGAAGAAACACCAACAGGCAGCTAGATTCCCACGATGTAATCTAAATTTAGAGCCAGCACCCGGTCCTGTGCCACCACCTTGTTCTGGGATACGAACACATTCGCGAATAAAATACCATGGATTAATGATACATTCATTGATAATGGCTTGCACTTGTTCTTTCGTTAGATTGGGACTAAATGGATCTACATCAGCTAAATCAGGATTATACAATGCTAAGAAAAACGCATTATTATTAATACCAAGAGATTTTAAATCCCTTGCAGTTTGTATAAATGATAGATTGGATGTAGAGATATGATAAAAGAATGGGATACCTCTGGAGTCAATCCCATAAAATTTAGACATATCATATCCCATAGCGGGGTTGGCTCCTTGAGGAATAAAGACTTCTTCCATAGAACCTCCTATATACGAATAAATAAGTCATTAGGAGCGAACCCCTAATGACTTATCATCTTAGCCTTCATACCCAACTGGATATTTTACATATAAACCATATTTCTTAGGAGCGATTTTAGCTTCTAATATAGTTTGACGTAATTCTTCGAGTTCGGATTTTTGTTTTTGAAGCATAGATTTAGATACACGAACACGTTTTCCTAACTCAGGATCATCTAATAAGGATAGTGAGTAGTTTACAATACTAAGGAATTTGTATACGCGTTCAATTAAGAAGATTTTATCATCACTTGTTTCCATATCGGAGATTTCAATACGAATGATATCGATTTCTTTATTATCTACTTTCTTAACAAAACCATGTTTGTCAATAAATTCTTGGATAATTTTAGTTGATTCATAAATCGCTTGTACTTGTTCTACGATATGTTGTTCTGCAATTTTTTCTTGCAACTCTTTCATCTTAGGATTGGATGCCTCTAATGCAGGCACTTTACCATTCACGTTAGTGAATTTGATGAAAATTTTCTTCATGATAGCCTTCACATAGTTTGATAGAAGACCATCAACATATTTTTTCACGTTAAAACGGAGTGTACGAGTACTATACTTCATATCGTTGATCGATTCAAAAATCATAAGAAGTACGTAGTTTAATGTATGTTCAAATTCAGTTGTATTTCGATCAACTGTTTCTAACATACCGAAGTTAGTTAAGATTTTATTAAATGCGACACGATACCGTTGTTCTGATTCTGGTGTGGCACGTAACATGGAATCGACAGGAAGATCCCGAGTATAATTAACATAACCAGCAGCCGTTAAGAATGGAATGATATATAAATCACGACAGATAGCACTACGAGCCACTGCATTACTACGATAATCAAGTGATGTTAATGCTTGTCGCACAATCATCGTTACTGTTTCTGGCAATTCGTAATTGAATACGACTTGTTCGATGCGATATAATAACAACGTTGCAATTTCTTTGGCATTAAATTGTTTACTGGAGTTATATAGGATATTGGAGTCAATTTCGACGTACCAATCATCTGTATTTTGCCAGATATCGATAATATCATCTGTGGAGTTACTTAATACTTTAACAGAGATATCTTTAATATCTTCAAAGGTAGGGAACAGATTAAACCCAAAGAATGGACTTTGACCAGTCCGATCAATAATCGAGAATTTAGTTTCGATATTGAAAATACGTTTTAGTATTCTAGCTATGTGGTATAGACTTGCCTCGATAGCATCTTCGTCACGAGTATGGATGATGTTATCGAACTTATCGCTAAGCTCTTGGAACTCCATACCGTTTACGATTGATTCGAGGTTGGTCTGAATTCTAGCACGATTGTTGGTATTCATAGTAACCACCTTTCTAATCAATGTTATTTAAGTGTCTAACTTAGCATTATCTAATGAGAAAAAATAGAGATAGAACTAAACGTTCTATCTCTATTGAGTGACTAGTCTTCAATTGCTTTAGAAATCGCATCACGAATACCCATGAAGCAATTGAATAGTTTTTCAGTATCACCATAGATACCTTTTTGAACCATATAAAGAGTAGATAATTGTTCACGCACTTCTTTAGTGTCGCTCTCATCACCATTATCGGTAACATGTTTAACAACTTTAGTGATATGATCAAGAACACCTTCAAGTTCTTTAAGCTTATCTAATACTTCACCACCTAGTTTATGCATAGCATTTACCGCATCCACCGGATCGATAGTTTCTACAATCGTCATTTCGATGTTAGAAAGTTTATCGAATAGTTCACATGCATCACCAAGAAGGTCTTGATATTCATCATCAAACGATTTAGCGGTAAATACTTTCTTGAGTGCCTTAACATTTGCAGCATATGCTTTATTGAAAGCATCTAAGTATTTTGGGTTAACTAATTTAGTGGTAATGGTACCGTCAGCATTTTTAGCTTGCACGATATCTTTACTTTTCTTACTAAAAATAGATTTAAGAGCTTTAATCTTTTCAGATAGATTTTTTTTTCATTTTAGAGAGAAGGGATTCACCTTTCTCTACTGCACCTTCAGTATCACCTTCTGTAAGTAACAATTGAAGTTCTGTAGATTCGATTACAATTTCTTTATCAAGTGTCATATGATGTACCTCTATATTTTTACTAAATCTTAATATTAATCATTTGTTTAAACTTGAGAAATCTATCGATGTAAACTATTTGATAACGTAAACTTCTAATTTGAAAGGTATGGTATACTATGGAAAACTTTAGTAATGAAATACTAATAGAATCTGTTGAATTGAATCTATTGGTAACAGAAGGCTTAGTTGATAAAGCCAAAAATGTAATGGCTGCCGTTATTAAGAAGATTAAGGAAATCGTTAGTAAAATCAAAGATTTTATCATGAGTAAACTAAAGAAAGACCTTAAACAACTTAAATACGAAGCTAGTTTAATCAGTAAGGATCGAGATGAATATTCTTGTGTAGTACCAAATAAAGCAAGTCTTGATAAATTTGATAAAGTGTACTTGGATACATATCATCTAGCAGAAGCCATCCTTGATAAATCTGAATTTGATGATTCTGATGAAGAAAAAACTGTTAAACTATCTAAAGAAGCTGATAAAGTTAAACAGCTTCCATTGACAGTAAAAGAAACTATCAAAGGTAATGAATATGCAAATATCATGACAGGCATGCTTAATTTATTGGAAAAGAAACATTCCTATTTATGGTCTTTGGCAGATACGTTTAATTCCGTAGCGAACAAGATTGAAAAATCTGGCGATCGAGATCGTGCTACTGAAATGAAACGCTGTCGATTGATGGGTGATTTATCTAGTAAATTGATTAATTATGTGGCGGCTATGCATAAAGCCTATAAAATGTCTTTACGTTCTCTTCTTAGAGCACAAGGTGTTAAAGGTGTTAAAGAACCAGAAAATGATTAATATTAATGGAGAAGGCGTACAAAAGAAAGGATAGTTATAGAATGACTACACGTAACGATATTGTAATCGAATCTGCTGAATTAGAATTATTACTAACTGAAGGTGATAATTCGGCAGCTATTTCTAAAAGTAAATCTCTTATTAGAAAAATGAATTCTTCTATTATGGATAAAATCAAATCCATTAAAAACATCTTCTCCAAGAAAAGTAAACTAATTGTTATGGCGAAGCATGAAGATGGTACATTTGATATTAAAGTTGTTAATCCAGAATACTATGCAGAATTCGGTAAATTAGCTCAACGTAATATTCAATTGGTGACTAAAATCCTTAAGAATAAAGGATTCCAAGATGGTGATATGACAGAACTTGATAAAGTTGATGAAGCATTCAAGAAACTTGACAAGATTGAAATCACTAAAGTTATCACCATGGAACCAGTTGATGCTGCTAATAAAATGCATGAACTTGGTGGCGAAGTACTTAAGTACTTAGAACAAATTCAAGGTGTATTAAAACACCTAGAAGAAGTTGTACAATATTTAGCCAATATGGATGATCAATCTGAACAAAATAAATATGTTCGTGAAGACTTATCCATCCTATACTTTGTACAAAAGAATGTATATCATTATACCGACAAATTGTTCCAAGTATTCATGGATACTCGTGATGCCATTGAAAAAGAATTAAAATAAAATAGATAGAGTAGAATCCGAATGGATTCTACTCTATTAATCTTTTTTAATTATCTTCAGCTACATCAGCTTGAGATTTTGCGTATGTTTCTACATTCTTCAAATCTTGTTTATATAAGTTAATATATGAGATTAATCGATTAGAAATAAGAGATGTAACAGAAGCTAATTTATTTAAATACGTCACTTCACCAGGGAAGCGGTCTTCTGAATTAGATATATTCTTGATATCTTTCTCAATTTCATCTAACAGACTAACCAATTTACCATCTTTAGTACTTTCGATAAATTCTTGACGTTCTTTAATAAATTTATCGATTTTTAAATCACTAAGTGGGATAGTATGTCGCTTCTTATTATCTTGACGATAGATACGTTCAAGATTTAATTTTACCTTTGCAAGAGCATTTTCATCCAATTTCTCAGATTTGAAAGCTTGCACAGCTTGCTGTAATAACTTGATGGAATCAGTAAAATACTTAAGTTCAATCATGGCATAAAAGCTAATATCTTTTTTAATTTTAGCTTTTTGAAGCTTTTTGAGAACTTTATCAATGAAACGACCCGTTTCCGCATTAAAAATGAATTCTGTGTTACCTTCTTTAATCTTAGCTCTAAGATTATTGATGATAGAAAGAGCTTTATTACCAACGGTCGCAGTAGCAGCTTCAAAAACTTCCATTTCAAGTAACGATAATTCAATACGTTCATTATTATAATCCATTATTGTTACTCCTTTATTAGTAATGCACAACAACCGTGTTTTGACCAGATACTGCACCTGTATTATAACCAGCCACATAACCAGTTTGGAAGCCTTTATTATAATATTTTTGAGAATAGTTATAAAGAGCTTTCATGATTCGATAACAATCATTCACAAGTTTACGCATTAATGCATATAGAGCTAAAATATTTTTAGCATGAAGTTGTGTAATTGAATCTTTACCTGCACGATTACCGGCACGTTCTACAACCTTAGCATTTACGTCGGCAGTAATAAGAATACGTGTTAATTTGCCCATGCGAATCGCATCGGACAATTCAATTTTTTGCTTAACAATGAGTTTTTCATTGTACTTAGCTTTAAGTTTATTAATAGATTCCCGAACTTCTTCAGCGATATCTTTACTATCTTCATCTTTCAATGCTTTGACAGACCGTTCAATCAATTTCTTGATATCAGCAATATCATTTTCATCGAAGTCCTTATAGAATTTAGCTTCTAATGGAATTTCATGTTTAACAGCTTCTGTGAAAGCATCGATAATTTTATCAATATCACGTTTTTTAAACCATCCTCTAATTTTAGTAAATGTATTTTTAATACCATCAATAGTATTACCAAACACTTTCTTTAGACTATCAGAGAAGGCTTCTTGCGTGATTTCATGTGCCTCGAGCATAAACAATAAAGTTTCTGCTTCAATGCAGTATTGGTTATATTCATTCATATTTATATACCTCATAGTATAACTAGTTTTCGGTTTTTACAATATTCCGAGCTAATCGACGTAGATTATTTAAACTCATACGTGTAATACGGAATATAAGTGATGTCATAGATACGAATAAGTTAATAAACCGACTTGTGATTTGATGCACTTGTTGAGTGGCTTTATCATCACGTAAGTTCGATATTTTACTTTTAATTCGTTTAATATTAACATCAGCTGTTTGTACTCTAGCTTTAGTACCTAAGTTAGCATACATGACTAACTTTTTAATTAAGCTAGGGTTGATATTGGTGCGTTTATGAGAACTCAATTGAGTTCGTACCGTGTTGACACGGTCACGCATATCGTCGATGTCTTTAAAGGACTTATCCCAATCAATATCGGTACCACTTAATGCCGCACTGATATCTTTAGCATAGCTAGGAAGTTTATTTAAATCCATGAGTAGCTGACGAAACCCAGGAACATCTGGTACAGCCATGGATTTATTTTTAAATCGACCCTTCTTTAAGTTACGACTAGCAAGTGTGTCGAGTACTACTACGTTAGCCTTCTTAACTAACGCAATAAATTTAGAAATGATTTTTGAAACAAGGCTAGAAGCCTTCTCAGCAATTCGAATTAAAATATCTTTAATTTTAGTTGCGGTTTTAGACTTCAATAAGTTAGTTTCAGCTTCAGTAGTATACAAGACGTATTCCTCATATTCTATATCAGAATCATAATACATCAAAGTGTACTCCTTTCATTAAAGAATATCCCCATATGGTATAATAACCATATGGGGATATAACTTATCGTTCCAATAACGTAAACACGTTATGCGTTAGCTATTAGATATGGCTAGCGGATAAGCTGGAGTATACAGCGTTAGGAGCTAAACCAAGGTTACGTTCACGATATTGTTTGATGTACAAGCAAGATTGAACAGGAAGTACTTCAATGTTTTCGTAACGTTGTACGCACATGATGTTTGGAGTCAATGGAGTTAATGCGTTACGGTAGTTAGTTTCGATGTTGAAGCTGTATTCATAACGACGGTATGTAATTACAGTGTCAGTCAAAGGAATAACAGTGATACGGAAACCTTTTTCTACTGTTTCTTTTTGGCTGGCAATGATGTGTACACGAGTACCATCAACAGTCATAACACCAAATTTGTAGTCAAGTTTAACACCACCGATGTTGGAGTCGGAGTTCAATACCCAACGGATGTCGTCATCAGTTGCATTTAACAATTCAACTACGTAGGAGTTAGCAGAGATAGCAATCATAATACGTTCGTCACGTAACTTAGTTTTGATGTAAGAAATCATACGACCTAAGTAGTAACGAAGTTGTTTACTTCTCCATTCGGATTCTGGAACCATGTATGTGCTTGGTGCAGCCATATCGAAGGATACTTCATCAGCGAATTGGAAGTTATAACCCATTGGTTGGAATACACGGTTGCCCATGTTTTTAACTTTTTGGAAGGATTGTTCCAAGAAACGTTGAGTGTTGGAGTCAGCAGTTTGTGCACAAACGTCAGACATATCGGATACAACTTCAACAGTTACATCGATGTTAGCCAAAGCTTTTTCGTCTTTAATTTTTTCCAAAGTCAAACCAGCGTTGAAACGTTCTTTTTCAGCGATGGTGATTTGTTGGTTATGACGTTCTTTATCCAATTCAATTGTTTCGTTGTTGTTTGCATTGGACAAGTGACCACCGAATTGAATACCTTTAATGGTGATGTTAGTGGAAGGATCTACAGCTGCAGATACAGTTACCAAACCATCATAAGGAGAATAGGAACCGAACACTTGTACTTTGTTAGGAGCTTGTGTAGGGTCTACTTTGTTTTCAATTTCAAGAGTGTATTTGAATGTGTTGTTAGCATAGTCAGGACGGATATCCAAGTTGTCAACTACGATAGTTTCCATAGTAGTACCAGGACCAGGAGTTGCAGGTACAGGGATTTCCATTTTGATAGCTTTGATGCCGAAGTCATAGGACAAAGAATCACGTTGTTCCAAGGAACCACCGGATTCTTCAAGGATGTTCAAGTCGAACAAAGGCAATGTGCCACCAGCTTGTGGGTACCATTTATTTGTTACTTCTTTACCAATACCTTGATCGGTGAATTCATAGTAAGAACCATCGTAGAAACATTCAGGGAAATATTTCTTTTCACCTTTCTTGTTTTTCAAGAAACGGCGTTCGTAAGCATATTTCACGATTGGAGATGTAGATACGATAGTTTGAAGCATATCTTTGAATTGGTTAGCAATGTATTGTTTTTTCAAGATAGGCATTGTCAAACCAACGATTGGTTCGATCAAACCAACGGAAGATGCTTCTGTCAACAATGTTTGACGAGTATTTTCAATGTATTGGTCCATTTTGTCGGAATGCATTGCAACGTATTCGTCGTTATTATTGTGACCATAAGTAGCGAAAGAAGATTCAGAAGTAGCTTCCAACGCATCGTTGAACATAGCTTCTTTGTATGCTTCATATAAAGGAGCAACGTTCAATACTTGTTTCATATCGGAAAGGATATCGATTTGGTAGTTGTTACGGAAAGATTCAACAGTTGCTTTGAATTGCTCTTTGAAACCACCGTCACGATTATCAGTGAAAGATCCTACACCAGGAGTTACTTGGCGTTCGGAATCATAGATGTGTTGATACATTTGTCAACCTCCTAAATTACTTTTGTTTTCAAGAAAAAATTTGATGGTTTAATTAAAACATCAAATAGTCAATATGATTTAACTATTTGTTTGACCGTTATCTTCGTTAATTTGCATAGTACGAAGCATGTCTACATTCAACTTCAAAATTTCGGAGAAATATTTAAAGTTGTAGAGGTTGATGGAATGGTCATTGCCATCATAGTACAGTAAGATATAATTGTACACGACTTCTCCCAATCGAGTCAAATTCTTACGCACTTGATTAATTGTCACAGAAGTTAAGATATTATCTTTTCTAGCCTCTGTTAATTTTTTGTTAGAATTTTCAATTGTCTTATAGAGAGAAATAAAATCTTTAAGGAGATTGATTTTATTTATCTTTTTATTCTTATCTGCATTAGGATCGCCATCAGTAGACTCACCATCAGCACTATCATCAGTGCTGTCAGAATCACTATCTGTAGAACCCCCTTCAGCATCAGCGTCAGAAGAATCGCCACCGTCAGAATCACCAGATTCGTCCATGTCACCAAGGTCATCATCCATACCATCAGAATCAGAATCACCAGCACTGGAGTCATTAGAATCACCAGCATCGGAATCCGACCCTTCTTCATTTCCTTCAGTAGAATCTTGAGTATCCGTTGTATCGTCTGTATTAGTATCATCTGTGTCTGTTGTTTCATCATCCTTAGGGATTTCTCCACTTTGTTCTTCATCGAGAGGCTCCTCATCACCTAAATCGTCATTTAAATCTTTACGAGCATCTCGCATAGTATCACGTGTCGTCTTATCATCATCTTCCTCTTTTTTATCATCACTATCAGCTTCAGTGACAAATCGAGTTAGAATAGATTCATAGACATCATCTATGCTACCGACAGAATCATCATCAGACGATTCTACGATAGGTTTATCATGAACTTCAGAGATAATAGATTCAACTACAGAACCACCATCGAATGTATGATGATTTGAGCGATTATCAATGATAGTATATTCACCAACAGGTTCTACATCAAATGCACCTTCTGTCCATACTTCATCGAGTATATTACTATATGGGCATTCATCAATAGATGGAGTGTCGATACTAATATCATACTTTGGTTTAAATACGGTTACTTTAGTACCCGTAGGGATATCATCTGAAATGGATAACGCATCAATAGCATGGTGAATTGAACGGTATAGTTTAACAATCTCACCTTGTTCTGGATTGATTCGAATGGGTTCTGTACCAGATAACGATGTGGATAGTCTAGCTAAATATACATCACTGGTGTGTTCACTAGTACCTGATTCTAATATAGAACTCCATAAATCCATATTAATTGCCTCCTAGAATACGTTCTCGAACGTCTTCAATTTGTGTTTCGATTTTGTTTTCAAGACGCATTAATTTATATTTATTTTCATTATCACCAGCGGATTTCGCATCTTCAATCTTTTCACGAACCATTTTAAGTTCCATTTGAAGTTCTTGCATGATACGACCACGAGTTTTCTTAGTGATTGATTTATGAGCAGCTAATGTACCTAAGAAGGTAACGATTGCCAATGCACCACCACTAAAAAGAGCAATGCCAGCAGCTGGAGCTACACAGCGAATAAAGATATTCTTTAATTTAGAGAATGCAGAACCTGTGATAACTTCTTCGCGAGTATCTTCTTTAAGGGATGAATTAATCCCATCAGTAATATCCTTTATAGATTTCATAATAGGGGCAGCGATTGCAGTTACCGATTTCTTAGCTGCAACCAATTTACGACGAGTTTTAGCAGAGGCGTCTGCAATTTTACCACCAATTTCTTTAGCTTTAGTATATAGATCTTCATACACTAATGCTTCACAGAACTTATCTAAGTCCATATTAGTAGCTTCGCAAGCTAAATTGAAGTTAGCTTCCAATGCTTGTACATACTCATCATGAGATTTATAGCTAGAAGGAACCATGAATTCCATCAAGAAAAATGGATTCTCTTCAATAGCTGCTTCCATCATACCATATGCTTCAGTAGCAGAAATACCATATTGCTTCATAAGAAGATTGACATGAGGATGGTATTTCAAGTTATTCTTATCAGTGATAGTCATAGACTCCATAGTGGGAGACATTGATTCGAATGTCGGACCCTCGGTAGGAGGAATGATACCACCAGCTTTACAGATCATTGCCAAGCCAACTGGCATGATCTTAATATCACCATCAACATTGATAACTTGGAAGAAGTTACTGATTCGGTTTCCTTCATATACTGGCACAATATATACCATATGACCATCAGCACCTTCAGTGCTTACAGTCATAAGCATAAAGTCTTTTGTTTTAGCGGTGGTTGTTTGCAATTCAACCATTTTACCAACTACATTATCAGGGATAGCTGTGAATGGGTATACTTGTTGACCTTCACCACGAATCACTTCATATGTATGTAACCCATTAGTACGGAAACCAGTTTCGATTTGTTCTTCCGTAATTTGATTACCTGTGTTTACTTGATTATTGAACGCTACAATGATACGTTCGAATAGTTTAGTTGCGATAACTAGACCTGCACGCTCTTCTTGACTAACAGTAAGAACTTCAAGTGGTTCATACGTTGTTGTGTTAGAAGGGTCATTATCATCACGCTCAACGAATGTGATATATCCTAAGATAATCATATCCGTATGTTCCGGATACACTGGAGCAATGTAGGCACCTTGTACCCATTTAGGAACGCCGTATTTAACGGCACTGTCTATTTTTCGAAATACAGCCGGTCTTACGTCACCGACATATAACCGTTTATTTTGCTTAAACGCTTCATATCGAGCTACATTAAGAACAGAATTTGCCGTAATCTCATCTAAGTAGATAGATTGGGCAGAGTCCTTCGACCGACCAACATGAATGTTAATCATATTCGACTAACCACCTTTCTGTTGTATACTAAAAAGTTTACCAATATGTCCAGGTGTTTATTTTCCCGATAAAAACAACTATATAAGTTAATATTGCTAAAAAAAATAAACCAAAGGAGGTTTACAATCATATGATCAAAGGTAACGAGATTGTTGCATGTTTAGTCATGGAACAAACTACAGAACCACAAACTCCTGAGATTATGCAAGTAATCAACCAACCAGGTACAGATTATGTACGTTTCCGTACATGTCTTCAAAACTTCAATACATTCAATAGAAATAATCGTAATTACTTTCGTGAACCAATGGTGAAAGCTTGGGAAGCTGAACATATTCAAGAATTATTACGGTATGGAACATTCTTTGGTGAAAATGGTCATCCGAATACAAAAGACCCTCAACGTGTCGTTAGTATTGACCCTAATAACTTATCCCATAGAATCGTAAGCTATGAATTCGTTGGTGATACCGTATTTGGTATTATTGATACAGCTAATGACTATAATGGCCCAGGTCATCAATTCAAAGGTCATATCTTACAAGGTGCTAAAGCGGCATTTAGTTTACGTGCACTCGCTCCAATCACTAAGATTGATGCGACACGTGGCGAAATTCGTTCTACCCCTCGTATCATTACCTATGACCGTGTTATTCTACCTTCCCATAAGGTAGCTTACCAAACAGATGATCCTATCACAGCGATTCACGAATCCGCTGGCGTGGCAGCTATCACAACTGAACAAGTGGGTGATATCTGTATTCCCGTCAGTGAATGCCAAGGTCTTCCTGGCTTATCTGACTTCTTATTAGAAGAATCCGATATGGCTAAAAATATTGCAGATATGTTTGAAATTAATTACGAATCTGCTACATTAGATGCCACTGGTAAGAATTTAGTATTACAAGAATCTGCTGTTGATGGTACTCGTCGTACATTCACAGTTGGTTTGGAAGACTATGTTCAAGAACAAGTATCTGATATTTTAAGAAATATGTAAGGGGTAATCATATGTCAGTCTTTCGCGATAAAGCACATATATTAAAACTTATTAAACAACATTGCGGGTTATATTCCATACAACTCCCAGTGGATGATAACTGTTTATATCATGATATCATTGTAGATGATACCATTCCAACATTTTCTACATATTATCCAAGAGTTCTCCATGTACCGGCGAACTTAAACGAACTTCGTATCCGTAACGATAAAGAGAATACAATTGCTGATATGAGTAATATCTATCAATTACCACCTATTCTTACCGATGCGAGCGATCGGTTCATTGTGGGGATTGAAAGTATTCGACCATTCAATGATTTACGATATCAATCAGTACCATCTGCCTATGAAACCATCGAATCATTCCAAGCGTTGGCAATTTCTCAAACGGTTGGTGACTTGGCATCTACTATGGAACCACCATTCTTAACAGAATTTTTACCACCAAATCGTTTTCGGGTAAATAATGGTACGTATTATAAAGACCAAGTTATCATTGGGGTAGAAGTATCCTATTCTACTGAACTATATGATATTCCTATGACCCTTCGTCAAGCGTTTTATAAGCTTGCCTTATTAGATGCTAAACGGTATTTCTGGAATCAGTTAAAATATTGGAAAGATTTCCAAACATCCATTGCATCATTTAATCTACAAATCGACGATTGGGCTGATGCTGAAAGTAAACGGGAAGAGTTATTGGAACAATGGGACCAATCATTCCACTTAAATCGTGTTGCTGCTGTATGGTGCTAAAAAAAAAGAGAACCGAAAGGTTCTCTTTTTAATTACATTTTTAACAATATAATAGAAGAATACTATCCGGGTTTAATTTATAATTAAATTGATTGAAGATACAAAGGATTCTCATGTCTGGACTGTTATAAAATCATTTGAAGATTAATGAGTTTACTATCGATACAATGACAGCTTGTATGATAGCAATCAGTAATTGCACTAGAAACCCTAGTATTTTAGATTTCATAACATTTCCTTTCTGGATAGTTTCTTCATCTCTATATTTATAATATATAAATGAAACCGTTGTAAAAAAAATAAAAAAAAAGAAGAATGCATTAGCATTCTTCTTCTACTTTTCGTTGAGGTTTAATTTTGAACTCAATACTACGGAAGAAATCCGTAGCTTGTTTAAGTTCTTTAATTTCAGTTGTTTCTGGTTGTGCTGCTACAATAGCAGTAGCACCAATAGCTGCCACTGTTAAACCACCAATAATTTGTAAAGCTGTTCTAATCATTTTAAGTTCTCCTTTAAATTGTATAATTAAAAATATCTTTTTCAAATAGTTCTATAGGACTTTCCATTTAATCTTTTATTCCTATCTCTATTCATGATTATAATATATACTCATTATACGTAAAAATACGGATATACTTGGCTACAAGTATATCCGTTTATTTGATTATAGATTAGGGTTCCATACACGAATCTCTCTGAAGTTGATATAGTTATCCAATCGAACGTGAATATAGAACTTACGATGACGTAATGCTCTATAAAGATGGATATCGAATGGAACTTCAACAGGAGCATGATCTTTAGATTCTAATAGAAGTGTATGGGTTCTAGCTTTTAGACTTTCATAGATTTCGGTACTATCGAATGAGTTAGGTTGTGCCACGCCATCAATCAACTCAGTGAATCGAACGCCATGTAAGAACATGAGTGAACGACGATTTGGATGATTGATAACTAGATCACCTGGTTCGATAGGACCCACATATTTAGCACATACATTTCTAAAGTCTAACGGGAAATCCCAATTAGAATGGAACATCTCTTTGACAAAGAGACCCATATCAGTAATGAAATAGATTACAAATTTATCATCACGTTTATTTGATACAAACGATTTTAATGCATAGTATAGCATAAACTGTCCATGTAATAGACCGGTACAAAACGAATCTTGTCGGTCGTACCAGTCAGTAGATGTTAATGGTACTTCTTTTAGTAGATACGCTGTTGTAGGGCGGTCTATACTATGAGTCTTACAGTAATCCACATAGGATGGGAGTTGTCGGATCATAGAAAAATCACCTCGCTTTTGTAATTAGTATATTGTATCGATAAGGAAAGAAATCAAAAAAAAAAGAAACCCGAAGGTTTCTTTTTAAGTATGATTGTCGATTATGACTGATAGTGCCATAAAGCATTGAGCTACCATTATCTTCGCTAAATCGCGTGGTATATCATCCGATGCATGTTTATCAATATATTTAAATGATGCATAGGTTGCACATATGCTAAGCGTAGCAAGACCAGTTGTTTTTAAGATTTCACCCATCGTATGGTTCCTCCTATTGATTAAATAAATTCGGAAGCTACCTCAATGATAGCTTCAGGTTCTTCGTACAATGCAGTTGTTACTACACTCGCAATTGCAGCAGATGCCACAATATTACCAACAGACACAGCTGCACGAACAATAGCTTGTTTCTTTACATCTTCAGATGATGGGTCAAATTTACCAATTGTTTTATCGATTACTGGTACAGTTGCAGTACTAATAACTGCAGAACTTAATAAAAATACCCCAAATTTACATAATAATTCCATTGTATTTTCCTCCTATTACATGAATTCGGCTACAGTTTCAACAACTGCTTCAGGATCGTCGAATAGTACATCGGTAACAGCAATAGCTGCTGCTGCACCTGTGACAATAGAACCAACTAGAACACATGCGCGTGGAACTTTGGTTTCTTCCACATCGGTATTACCTGTTACATTATCAACTAATTTATTACCTAAGTCATTCAAGATAATTGCTGTCGTTGCATATACTGCTACTTTTACTAACGTTTCTAACATTTTTAATTCTCCTTTTTTCTTTAGAACATAGATAAATCTTTTTAAAAATGAAACTGAGGATTACTCCTCAGTTTCATTTTTTTGTTTTTTGTTTTTCTTTTGCTTCTTTTGTTTCTTTTCTTGTTTAATGATTTGATGTACGGTATTTTCTACACCTTTCATAATCATTCTATGTTGTATATATTTATATGCAACTAATCCAGCGATAGTACCAACTGCTGTAGCAATTGGGTACTCTTCAACAACACCACCAACTAAATCAAATACTTCTTCTAACATTTTAATTTCTCCTTTCAGGAACATAGTAAATTATAATCTTTGAATAGTTCTATAGGACTTTTCCTTTTATTCCTATCTATATTCATGATTATAATATATATTTATATACTTAAAATATACGGATATATTTGGCACTAAAAATTAGTGTCAAACGACCGCACATACAGCACATCACCCTTTTCGTCGTATACGCGATCTTTCATCGAAGGTGATACCAAATCTTTACGATTTGGATTATTCTCACGTATAATACGAGATACGATATACATCGTGCCATCTCTAGGTGCTGGTAAAGATTCAGTATCGCCTGGATTAATCTTATTTAATACCACTTCAATACCATCTACCTTGATACTACCAGCATTGGAAATTGTGCTATTTGATCTAGCTACAACTCCTATCTTTCGGTAGATAACCGTTTGACCCTTAGGGTCTTCATAGCCCACTCCATGTGGGCATAAATTTAAGAATCTCATTTTGATTATCCTTTCTATATAATGATTATGATTATCTATAGTAATAATATATATTTATACTATGAGTAAAAGACGAAAAAAGAAGAATATGGTTTCCCATATTCTTCTTACTAATGTGATTAATAACCACCGCCAGAATCTCCTTCGTTTGGAGCTAATTTAAGGAGATCATCAGATTGTAATTCGGCTTTGAAATCAAGTTTAAGTTTCTTGATATCTTCATCCAATTCTTCAAAGTCAAGTACACCTTGCATAGTAATGTTCTTAACAACGTAGCGATAGATTCTATCCTTAATACGTGGATCGTCTTGGTCATTATCGCCACTATACATCTTAGTGATAAATTCCGCAATGGAATCGGAAGAACTGATAATATCAACGATGTTTTGACTATTGAGTGCTTTCGGTCTTGACCATTCGAAATAGATGTTATCGATATCAACTTCATCTATACCATACTCACCAAACGATAATAGTTTACGATAGAGTTCAGTACAAGGGATTTCCAATTCAGTTTGCATAGAAACCATACGTGATACGAATTTACTATTTAACATTTGAATTTGTTTAGCGAAATCAACTTCTTCTAAATAGTTAATCATAGCACTAGGACAACCCGTATTAGAAATCATACCTTTACGTAGTAATTCTAGTAATGGTGTATCGAGTTGGATATCCTGACCTTGCATAACTTCGATTTCGAAGGCGCGTTCACCATTAGCACCTACAGGTACAGCCAAATCTCTACCCTTACCTACTTTAGATAAGATACCACGAACAGAACCAAAGTCATTATAACTAATTTGATTCATCTTATAGTCAGTTACCACTCGATTGATACGGTTGGTGATGTCTTTATCAACACCATTGCCTTTAACCATAAACATACGTGTGTCAGAACTACGAGTTACGATCATGATAATCTTAAAGAGTAAGATGGATAGATAGAGCATACCATAGAATAATGAACGTTTCAATACAGATACGCCCATATGTGTATTATAATCTTCATTGACTTTGAAATGAGTCATATAGTTTACTGGAACGAACTGTACTTTGAAAGACTTCGTATAGAAGTTTTCATATGAGATAGCATTGGCAATCAATTCTTTAAACTCGGCATTCTTACGTAAGAATTTCTTATCAACACTTTCGCAGATACGAGCAGATAGTAACGATACTAATTCTTCTTCAAACTCACGTCGTTTACTGTTTTGGAACAGCATAGTGGTACGGCTCAATGTATGAACCGCATTCAATACATTAGAACGAGTTTCATCAACGGTTTCATATAGAACGTAATACCCAAGCGTATAATCCATAATACGAATTGGAATTACCCGACGAGGGTCATATAGTTTCATATAGACGCCCTTAACAGTGTCTTTGAATTCTTTCTTATATTCGTCCGTTAAGTCATTAATATTTTTAGCATCCATTGTACCATCAGCAAATGGATTCATGGATTTACCCTTATCGGCGGTAGGGTCAGCTACTGTATTCCATGTCTTAGATTTCTTCTTCGTTTGCATAGCTTTGAATAAATCCTTACGGATATCTTCATCAGCTAGTCCTGCAATAGAAGCATCTTCTAATAATGGAACACCGGGGTCATTAATAACGCTAATACCTTCCATGATGGTATTAATCGTATTTACCATATCAGACCGTTTATACTTGGTATCAACTTGCTTGAAATCGTCTTCATATCGTTCCAATAATGGAGCGATGGATTCCATAGCAGGTGTTAGAGTACCTTTCTTCGCATTCTCTGGGAGCGTATTTTCATATGCAATCGTTTGTTCAAAGATATTTGGTAATCGTTGATCATTATAGCGGTCATCTAACGCTTTGAATTTAGCGAATAAGTCAGTATATGGTTGGGTAAATACAAAGAAGTTACCATAGGTAAGAGTACCAGGGATAATGATCTTTTTAATTTTATCCATAATCCCAGTCACTTCTTCCATGGATTCTATGGTTTCTAACTTTGTTTCATTTTGTGTAGCATCGGATTCACCTTCGAATCGGATAATACGTGATGCTTCTGATGTGATATTATCTGTATTCGTAATCGCATCACGCATAGTTAAGATAACTTCATCTAACTCAGATACTTGTTCTGTTAATAGACGAAGGTCTTCATACATATTATTTACGTTTTTATATCGTTCACTAAGAATGATATTAATTTGACTATTTTCATCACCTAATAGTTCCTCAATCGATTGCCCTTGCATAAATGTGTTCATGCTAGTGTATGATTTAGGACTCTTTGTGAAAATAGAATTTATAAATGCAGCAACGTCTCTACCATTATGCGTACCAGATACAAATCGATTGGTTTCTTTCTTTAACAGTGTATCGATCTCATCTGACATGGCATTGATTTCGTTTTGTCGTTTGTTACTATCGGTTAATGTAGTATTTTTAAACAAATCGAATAGACTGCTGATAGTACCATTTGTTTTAGCAATTTTCTCTGCACGAGTTTTCATTTCTTTCAAATCTAATTCGGGCTGCTTGCTTTTGTTTGGTTCATTATCGGCCAAGTACTTCACCTTCTATTCTCTAATATACTAATAATTTCACATTACAGAGTTGTTAAAAACGGTAAAAAAAGAAGACCCGAAGGTCTTCTTATTGTGTCCCCTAATTAATAGGAAACAATGTAATGCTTAGTATAGACATCCCAGTTTTCAGTCAATGAATGTAAGATCACTTCATAGATTTCAAACTTACCATCCATCAATCGATAATGCACTAACACTTTATCAGCTTTCTTAATCGCTGGTAATAGTTCTTTTGTCAACACCATATGGATTCTTGGTGCTAAGGCGAACTCTTCGATTTTATAATCGATTAGGTTACAAAGTACTGCTTCAGGAATTTCCTTAGTAGCCCAACCATTCTTACCAGATTCGATATCTTTCATATCATTCATGATCATACGACGAGGCAAATATTCGTTCATTCTTACATAGGCATCAGCATCAATGAACTTACCGATAGAGAAACAAAGCTTTTTCTTATCATTAGATAATTTGAACTCATTATCATCAGTATGTGTTTGAGTCATACAGATACCTTTTAGTGCCTTACTTAATGAATCGATATCTAGTAACGTACACTGCATGAATTCTTCATCGAATTTATGACGAACCAAACTTCTCGTATATGCTGGACGCTTCACTGTTTCTGCATATGGTGGAAAGATAAATCCATCCACCGATATATAGCAGTCATACATATTCTTGATCACTTGGTTGAGATCATAGATTGCATTACGTTTCTTAGGTGGTATTACTAAATCACGCACTTCCATATTGACCAAACTCCTTAATTAATTCTTCACCTGTTGGTAATCCGAAGTAACGATTACCAATAAAGGAATAATCTTTCGATAGGTAGTCTTCTAAGAAGACTTGACCTTCATCGTAAAATACATTATCTGGGTCAGTATTGTATTGACCAAACCCTTCTAATTTAATTTTACCAATCATTGGAACTGTACCAATATTATGGGTGATGGTGATATTTGGATACATAGATGAGAAGTCATAGTCGATAACTCGACTGAAGATAAACTTCGATGGTCTTCCTAGGATTTCAACACCTACTTTTTCATTCAGCATTGGGTCACCTACGAGAGCACCTGCAAACCCTTCTTCATCATCATCTTCATCATTGTCAGCACCATCATTATCAAACCCACGGTTACCATAATCGATATTGTTATTATTACCGATAATGAAACCTTGTTTATAGTATGATAAGTAAGCACGATTCTTCAATAGAATCGTTTGACTGAATGCTGATTCATATTGGGTCGCATTAATCAATGAACGTTGGAATACGTTATCAATATCATGCGTCTTCATTTCGATACCATATTGCAATAGAGTATCCTTGATATTATATAACACGAATAACTCATAGTTCTCATATGGTAAGGTTTTGATATTTGCTTCATCACTATAATCAAGTTTTTCATCATTTAGTTCTGCTTTAGCAATTGCATTCAACCGAACTGTTTTTAACTCGGAACGAGCCTTACGAATCTTGATGTATTGAGACATTTGGTCTAAGTAGACTGATTTTGATGTACATGTGAACACATCGTTCTTTGTTTTGAAATCATGGTGTCGATGATCTTTACGATAGTATAATTCATCTTGTATAAATTCTGGGTCACACATGATCTTCATAGGATCATGACCTAGTGCTTTAATACGATCGATGAAGTACGGAATATCAAACGCCATGTTCCAGAAGAGTATAAAGTCCCGAGCTAACGTATTGAATAAACGGAATACTTCCGTAATCATATCAATCTCCGTATCATACATATGTATCTCATAATTGAGTTCCCCGTACGATTCATCGAAGGTCTTATGACATTTATCGATGAAGTTAGGAAGGTTCCTCTCAAACTGCTCTATGAGTGGATTCTCGGGATTTCTTAAAAGAAAACTATGTACAGTTTTCGTTTCAGCATCAACGACTGCTACTGCATTAATAGGGCAGATATCAGCAGTTGGAAACCCTGGTGCATCGATGCCATCAACTTCGATATCGGCAAATACCTTAGTTAAGGAATACTGCATATCGTAATCATGATAATGAAGCATCCATTCACATCTAAAGTAATTCGTATACGGATAGTCAGTAGCCAATACATATGGATAGTGGTGTAAATTTTTCTTAGCCGATTTATTATTCTTATTACACCACTCTTTATAATCAGCTAGTTTCTTACCACCAACTTTGACTATTTCATTGATGATATTTTTGAACTTAACGATCTTTTGATCGCAACGGTCTAACGGCATATAGGATGGATAATGTGTATAATCCCTATATTGTGGTTTCACAATATACATCATATATTGTGGATCTTCAATCGTTTGAATCCACTTACGACCCGTGTTAACGTCCTTAAATACAATCGATGCATAGTCATGTTTACCAGGTGATTCCCAATCGGGTCTATGGTAAAATACATTCAATAATAAATGGTCTTTGGAGTGCGGAAGCTCTCCAAAGACTTTTTCACCATGATAGTTCTTTAATAAACCAATATTACTCATCTCGATGTACCTCAGTATCAAAATCAACATCATTTTCTTGATAGGCTTCATTGAAACGATTAATGATTTCCTGAGGACTGAATTCTTTCTCTGGGTCTAATTGGTTCGTGGATAACAGTTTGTATAAACTTGGTGCACAATCACGCAATAAGGCATCACGTAATTCTGGTTTACCACCAATGATATCACGGAACTGTTTACTGTTGAATTTGATATCTGGCGCCGATTCAAAGTACGAATATGGATTCCGACCTTTGATGACACATGCCATATTCGCATAATGCAACATAGTTAACCAAGGATCAAACCCTGTATTATAATCATAGACTAACTGTACGGAAGAACCGCCACGGTTAGTTTTAGATTTGATGAATTGCACTTCCACTAAGAAACCATCGAAGCCGTCTTTTTCAAATACGTACTTGCCTTTATAGATGAAGCGAAGTAAGTTTTGGGAATAATAGATAGGTCCCGTACCACCAGGAATATTTTCATTAGTTTTCATGTATTGGATTTGTGCTTGTGTCTTTTGGAAAGCCATTTCAGGTTTATCTTTAATATGGTTAATCGCCATAACCGTAATATTGGCTTTTTGAATGATAGGACGCAATCGTTTGTAGAAGGTATTATAGGCAATCGCTAACCGCATATTATAAGTTTGCGTACCTAATTCATCACTATCTTCTACTTCCTTAGTTTGTAAGGATGGTAAGGAATCTATCAAATACACAGTCGGTTGAGGAAGACAAATTTCTTCACCATACTCATTCAGTTTACCTGTATTATAAAATAGATCCTTAGTTTCTAGCTTTACTTTAGCTAGATGATAAATATGTTTAAATGCATCTTCGACATAGTCGATCGCTGGCATATAATACTTATCTTTCATTTCTTCTGTTGTGAAATGATTTAAAGCTCGAATACGAGATAGGTTAGAAGAACCTTCCGCATCGATATGATAATATTCACCATATTCAAATGGTCTAATAATATGAGATCCTGCTTGTACGCAGAACGATGTTTTAGCTACACCCGATTTACCAATGACAGTCATAAATTGACCACCAAAAATACCAGTGTTAGCCCAACGTTCAGTGACGTTGTTATTTTTATCGGTAACTGTTAATAGGTATCCATTTTGATAATCGAGAGGCATAAACCCACTGGAATATCCCATTAAGTTTCTTGCTTCTGCTGTAAAGATACCTTTCTTGTCATGCTCTAATAGAGCGTCATGTAATTTAGCCATATTGGTCTCCTTTCATATGTAATAAATAGTCGAATCGTCTATAATCTATCACAGGATAAAAATAGAAGAGATACCGAAGTGGTATCTCTTCTATGATATATAGTTTCAAACTATATTATTTCATACGAATGATTTTTAAATCATTGGTGATTACCATAATCGTACGATAGTAATGGTAACCTAATTTAGCCAATCGTTCAATGACTTCATCACGATTTGTTTTAACCGTATTCGCATCGAAATCGACGATATACGTAATCGCACTGATGTGTTGTTTTTGTGCATATGCACGCAAATCACGTTGATTTAATACTTTAGCAGATTTGTCATTGATGTGGAAGCGTTCTGCTACTTTAGCAAATGCTTCATCAGTGATTTCATTCAATCGTGTTACGGTATGTGTGTGACGTGCTGGACGATATGTGCGAATTTCACATACGCCTTCTTCATTGCGTTTATCACTAATATCAAAATATCCTTTTTGACCACGAGCTGGTACATCAAGTGTATTCATAGTTGTATTAATGATTTCATAGCAATAACGACGATCACTATAGCGAATCATCAAACGATTAACCACATCACGATTCATATCACTACGAGTGATGAATTGTACAAATGGTAGTGATTGACGAGTATTCAAGGAAATGATCGCATGGAATACTTGGTTTTCTTTATCAATTTTATACGCATAGATGAATGCATCACGGCTATAGTAATTGATAAGATCTTTACCATTATCTAATGAAATGGATACGAGTAATACATCAGTATTATATCCATCATTGGATGGCATTACGAATGGATTGTAGTGACGATGGTCAAAACGTAACGTTGTTTTTACATTCAATACTTTACTGATTTCAAAATGTTGACCAAATTCATGGGATACATCCATATGGTTTACTTCATCAGCGATACCATCGGATTTGAATATATCCAATCCGAATTTGTTGTCTGCTACCGTATGAATACGTGCGAATTTTTCAGTTTTGTCAGTGACTGTCCATTGAGGTGTGTTTGTTTGGTTATAAACGAAGATCATAATAGGTTCGTGCCTTTCATTTAATAATAGATCTAAAAAGTGAATCTCAATTACTTGTAATGTCACGAATAGAAAAAAATAAGAGAGATGGGGTTAACCAACTCTCTTATTTCTCGTGCACATAGGATCCTATCTACGCAAGATTATTTCTTGTCAGATTTTTTAGGACGACCAGGTTTACGTTTTGCTGGTTCTTCCTTTTTAGCTTCTTCGTTTTTAGGAGCTACTTCAGCTACTTCTTCCGCTAATTTACCAATATAGCGTTCATAGTATTTGATAATGTTTGGGTAGTCCTCAGCTGGAAGTGTATCGAATTGTACACGACGTGCACCATCGCGACCTTTCTTAGCATCTTTGATGCGTTCATTACGATACATTTTGAAGAATTCTTTCAAATCCTTTTTACCCCATAAGTATTCTTTCTTAGCTTTCTTAAGTTGTTTCTTAGAAAGTTTAGATTCTTTCACTTCTGGAGCTAACAAAATTTGTCCTTCCATTACACCAAGTAATAGACGACTAATTGTGTTATACACTGCTGTTTGTGGCACAGTGAAGTTTTCGATGGCTTTAGATTTCTTTTCCAATGCAATGGAAATCATAGCATTACGAACGATTTCTTGGTCAGCACCATCTAATGCGATAAGGTAAATCGCTTTCAATGTATCAATATTGTTCAATTCAGCACCAACATGTACGGTGTATTTGTTATCACCTAACCGTTCCACGCCACGTTTTTGTACTTTGTACAAAGCTTGGTCTAGTCTGAACATGTATTTTCTTACATTGAATTTGTTTAGGTATTCAACTGGAACGATATTGGCAGCAATGTCAATAGCATATTCTTCTTTGATACCCAATTTCATCAACTTTTTGATAACCTTCTTAGCAGATACTTTTACAACATCCGCTACGGTATCACGCAATTGTTTATAGTATTCAATTGCTTGACGTTGACGTTCTTTTTGTTCTTCGCTAGGGACAACACCTGGTTCTGTTTGGAGAGATTTTTCAATCGCCAAATAGGATTTTTCCAAGTAATCCACTAACATTACGTGCAAACCTGCTGGCACATCATCTTTAAAGTTATAGTCTTTAACGATTTTGCGTAGAGGTTTTACAAACATTTTCATGGAGGTGATAAGGTCGATGAATTGGTTTTCATAACGACGTTCTTCACCTCTAAAAGAATCCATGAAATAATAATCCACAAGCGGAATTAAATTATCCGCAATATGGGATTTCAATTCATCTTTACTCATCTTTTTCAAGCGTTTATACTTGAATTCAGACAAGATTTCTTTGCCACTAGTCTTTTTCATAGCATACTCCTTCATTATAAAAAGAATAAAATAAATGAACTAATAATCTGTTCCAGACCGATTAGTTCTTAATAAAACTCGTGACAGATTTTACTCTGTCAGAGAAATAATATATAAACGAATAGGTAGTTAGCCTATTCGTTTATATAGAATTGATTAATATTTATCCAAGATAGAATCCATATCGAATTCATCATCAGAATCGTTGTTAGTATCTTTAGTACCATCATATGCAGAGAGTTTATCTAATGCACTATTGAGTACAGAGCTGGTTTGTGTTTTATTCAACTCTTCTTCTACTCGTTCAATGCGATTGATAATCACTTTGATACGTTTATCTGGTACAGAAAGACCACTCAATAGCAATACCAATACGTTGAGTTTATCACTTTCTTCATTTTGAGCAAAGTGCTTAAAGTCTTCGATTGGTTCACCATAGAAGTTACGGATATTTGGTAAGTTTTCGTTGAACTTACTATTCAATCCTTTAGTAAGGTATGCAATGAAGCCCATGCGTTTTACTGTATGATCATCTTTTTCAGAACAGTCCATGCAAGTAGCTTTAACGGAATGATCTAATAGTACAGAATCCAATGTTTCATCGGCACCAATAGAATCTTCGTAGATACCAGTTAATACATCCATGAAGATAAGTCCTGGAACGGAGATGATTTTACGCATATCTTTATCATCAATCATACCATATGGAGAAGAGTGAGAGAAGTCACCACGAACCGCAGAGATCATAGTAACGATTTCTTTATTCACTTCATCCATTTGTTTATTGGTTGGTAAGTAAGCACGTTTTTCATTATCGAATAACATGTACGAACCACCCAAGTCAGACATTTCTTTCAAGTATTGGAGTGTATTACGTTGAGCACCAACGGATTCACCCAATGTAGGAAGAATGCCCACATTAACGAAGATTTTATTTTCGTCTTTACGGAAGTAGTTACGTAGGATATCTGTTAGGATAGGGCCCATACCAGAACCAGTACCACCACCAGTGGAATTAACGACAAAGACAATGTCAGTTTGATCCATAAATCGTTTGAACGCTTCATCCTTAATCAGCTCCTTGATATTTTCTTTCACAAAACCCTTTGCGATAGAACGGTCTTTACCAGACCCAGAACTGTCACCGAAGATGATCGCATCCATTTTAATATTTAACGTATCAAGATCTTTTTCAGATGCATTGATAGCTAATGCTGGAATGTCTTTTGTTGCTAACCCTAATGCAGCAACTTGATTACCTGCATTACCAATACCTATAATACCGACTTTCAACATAAAAAGTCTCCTTTCACTAAGTTATATTCTACCTATATTAATAAGTCGTTTACTACGACACCCATCTCTATCAGTCACCCAATCGAGCATTTTCATATTACATGCGGAATAATCCAGAGTATCCATATATTCCATCAGATCCGACTCTATGAATGGAATGTTAAATCGAATGGATGTTGTTGGTTCACTGTGACTATACCATTTTACAGGTTCATCAAAGGCATCAAGAGCACAATCACCAAGAAATTTACAGATATCTGCATGGTAGGTATCCTTAAAGATGTCAGGATACCTAGCCCAGACCAATGTACCAGATGATTGATAAAATGATTTATACTTGATAGAGATACCACCAAATCGTTTATGAGATAAACGAGTCAAGGCACCTACCATAAAATTAACTGATGTATTGAATCGAGTATAGTCATCATCGTGTGCCGATGTATCGTCTACCGTGATCATGTAGGAATCATAGGAATCCATTGATCGAACGGTATTGATACTAAATCCCTTATACTCTGTACCGAATCGGAATATCTCTTCGGTTCCTTTAAACTTACTTTGTACCATATCAAGCAAATCATCAGCCATCCATAAATTCATTGGATTTTCTATGGGAGCACATATATTAGTCACTTGCTCAATGAGTTCAGTTGCATATACATATTCAGGCACTCTATTCTTGATAATATCACATAGTGTATCACCCACACTAATATCGTGACTTTTATATGTATGGCCACCAATTCGATACATAATTTGAGGGTTTGTGGGCATAGAACGATATTCACTCTTAACATTAATACCTAAAAATGTTAATACCCTTCTGAAAAAGATAGCTTTCGTTATCGAACCATACCATACTCTATCACATTCATGTGGGAGAATAATAGTATATGGATGTAGATACGAAAAGTAATCGCGTTCTTTACCCATATTATACTCCTTTCGGAGGCATAAAGGTTGTGTCACTAAAATACTTATCACCAAAGGCGATTTGCCATTGGTTTAAATAGCTAGCAACCATCATCATATCCTCATCGTCAACGTAATCGAGTATCTCGAATCGAATACCATGAAGATAATTACCTGGAGTACAATTATAATCATTGAATTGAATATCCCGACCGATCATATCAAAGGCAGCTCTCACTGCTGATTCGATCCTATCTAAATATTCTTTAATGTTAGCAGGTAATAGTGTTTTACTAGTAACTGTAATATACTGATTGCTGTGTCTATGACCATTAGCAAATGTATAATAGTCACCACTCTCATCTTTGAGCGTCATATCAGTAGAGCTAGCTTTAGTATCAAACTCAACGAGCATCATATTCTTATTCATATCTGGGATAGACCAGAGTTGTTGTTTTAAGAAATTTATGTCATTGACATTGGTTACTCCATCTATTGTCATATAGGTAGATTTTAAGGCAACTAACCCTATCGTTTTAAATACAATATCTAATTGACCAGGGATAGTTTTGAATGTCTTAATTTGTTCAAAGGTAGTTCGAACAAAAATAGCATCCAATTTAGCACTAGCTTCTGCTAACGTCATATGATGCATAGAAATATCACGAATTACATCCTTGATGATACTGATATGATCTAATGGATATAAGTGTGTTGGGATATATCGCATAATATGGTTAATTACCGAATCTAACACTTCATCAGAGTTATTGGTAAATAAATCATATTTACGAATTCCTTTTTCTGTTTCAATTACAGTTGTAGCATCTTCGTATTTATGAGTGCCTTGAATAATAGCACTTTGTACATATAACGCATGACCTAAACTATTAATGAAATTCACTGCGTCATTTGGTGTCTTTTCGCAATATTTAGGAATATACGTAAAGATGGATTGAATATAGGGACTTGACATAGAACTACTTCCTTTCTACAACTAATGTACCATTTGTGGTAAATCCAGCGGCTCCAGCATGACCACCACCACCAAAGGATTCGGCGATCTTGTTAACAAGAATGGATTTCTCTGGATGTTTACCTAAGCGATAAATGGAATATTCCATTTTACCATCAGCATTCATAAAGAATACTACACCAACTTCGTAATCATTCTTAACTGTTTCGAAGATAAAGCTACCACGATCCAATGTATTAATAGCAATAGCATCAATATCTTCAAACTTACGAATGTAGCATTCAAATCCTGCTCGTTGTAAGTTAGTCACGAATGTACGGTTTTTGTAATCTACGATTGGTTTACCAGATGTCATAATTTGATTAGTGACATCTTGTGATAATTTCCTATCAAAGAACGCATCCCAGAACTCACAAGATTCATTACTTGGACGTTCAAACTCAGCATAAAAACCATCATTGAACATGAGGTTTGTCATGTAGTCTTCATAAGTAGTAAATCGCCAAGTATCGTATAAACCAGCCATACGAACTGCTTTAGGGAACAAGCCATCCATAGATGGGCTCAATAGCGATTCCAATGTCACTTCACAACCATTGACATTCACTTCCATACCAGGATCGAACAGCGTTGTGTCATCTAGTTGTACCACACTTCTGAAGAAATGAAGATACGTTAATTCACAAGCAGCTAATCCATTAATACGTATACCTGGAACCGCATTAATATTTGGATAGTTTTTATATTTATTGATAGATGAGATGTGATGATCAATCCATATGATATGATCGATACCTACACGGTCTACGAGTTCATCAAAATATTGAACAGGGAGACTGAAGTCTAAAATAAATACATATTGTGATTTCTTTAACTTACTAAAATCGAATTCCATATCATAATGAGCTGATATGAACTTAAATGTTTTCTTTCTCCACAATGGAGATAGTTTAGCACACATAGCTGATGTATAGCCATCCATATCATTATGATGAATGCATAGTACATCAAAATCTGTGTTAGGTTTGTTGGTTGTCATACCAACATTCATTAGGTTTTCCATAGTACCCTCCTAAAATAAAATATACGTAGTCAATCTATTTTCGGATCATAGAAAACTAGTAATTTTCCATATCCTAGACTACATACTAGCATAATATATAAACACAAATTAGGTTATATATTATATTGGTGAGTCCCAATATTGTATATTATTTAAAGGAGTAAATGTCATGAAGGATATTCAAATTGACTATAGTCTATCCCCTACCGATTTGGATTTAAATATTGAGCTTCTACCAGAGTTTTATAACCCTGAAACAGTAGGACCTCGTTTACGTGTAATGGATTGGCATGAATCATTCGTTACCGATATGCTAACCAATAAAGGGTTTATTGTTAAGAGTAAACCATTCAAAAAGAAACTAAAAGATAAAGACGGTAATATTATGACACGAAATACGAAAGAGATGGATGGTATCCATTCTCCTCGGTTCGGGTCTGATTGGCAAGATGAAAATGCATTTGCTGAACGGTACCGTTGTTCTTGTGGGGAAACGATTGGTAAATTCTATACTGGTCAAATCTGTCCACACTGTAACACAAAAGTTAAATTCGTCGATGTTGATTTAGATATGTTTGCTTGGCTTAAATTAACAGCACCATTCTATATCATTCAACCATTGATGTATATCAAACTCAAAGATTTCTTTGGTAGTGATACTTTAGAAACCATTCTTGAGTTTAAGAAAGAAATGGATATCGATGGCTACTATAAAGAACCGAATACTGATGATAAAAAGAACCCATTTGCCGGTATTGGTATGGTTGACTTCAAAGAACGATTTGAAGAAATCATGTATTGGTTCAAAAAGAAAAAGAAGAATAAAGCTGAGCTATTTGATAATATCATGATGGATAAACATAAGATATTTATTCAAGAAGTTCCGATCTTCTCATCTGTACTTAGACCTGTATTCTTCACAAATGAAGATTATTCATATACAAAGATTGATACTTGTTACAATGCGATGTATGGTAACTTTGAACGATTGAATGAAGAATCTGATGGGTTAAACCAACGAAATATCGCTAAGGTTAATAAGAATCTATTCCGTGCTCAAACTAAGTTAATGGAAGCATACAGTATTATCTTCACCTCTCTTACTGAGAAAGAAGGTCATATCCGTAGAAACATCTTAGGTGGTAAAGTTAACTTCAGTTCTCGTAACGTAATCATTCCTGATGCGAAGTTACGTTCTTATCAAGTACGTCTTCCATACGTAGGCTTCATGGAACTCTATAAAGAAGAAATTATCAACCTTATCGTTAAATTAACAGGTGTCAGCTATAACGTAGCAGTCGATGAATGGTTCAAAGGGTATCGTAAATTCGATCCAAAGATTTATAAAATCATTCAATACATGCTAACGAATACGAAATATAAGAATAAAATCTTATTAAACCGAAATCCAACAATCGATTTTGGTTCATTCGTATGTATGGAAATTGTAGAAGTGAAGAAAGATTATGATGACCTTTCTTGTAGTCTACCAATCTCTATCCTAACATCATTAAATGCAGACTTCGATGGGGATGTATTGAACATCATCTCATTGAAAACAAACGAGTTGAAGAAATCCTTCGACCAAGTATTCAATCCTCATAAATCATTGGTTATTGACCGTAATACAGGTCGATTCAATAACAAGTTTTCCTTGATTAAAGACCAATTGATCGGATTGTATCAGTTCTGTAATAAATAATAAGAAAGGATGTACTCACTTGAGTACATCCTTATTTTTTTATGTTAAAATGAGTATATGACGTAAGCCATATACTCATTTCATGTATTTTTGTATAAGAGAAGATTTTATGGTAAGTTAGCCAAACCAAGATACAAGACAACCAATCTTGCATTACCATATTGTTTTCATTTATAAGTACTTCATTAGACAAGTCTGTAGAGGTGATACTAATGAATCAAGCCATAGTAAATTCTAGTCTGGCACATACCGTTGGGAATGTGACATTCCAGATGACAGAATTCATTAAAAGTTTATTCACTCCTAATTTTTTTAGGCATACTCATATCTCTAGTCGTATGGCATACAGAGAATTTAAGATAAATGAAAATCGTCAAGAAGCAGCCTTCATTAAGAAGAATCGCCCTATTTTGATTATTAGACCACACTTAGAATTTAACGATGATATCTTTTTATCAGGGTCTATGTTCACTCGTATGTATAATGGGACGAACTTTAATAAGAACTACGGTCAGTTTCTTCCACTATTCCGTGATGATGTAAACGATATCTCATTATCCTACTTTACGAATCGATATCGTGTGGTATTACAGGTCACTATGATGTTTGATACAGCCTATCAACAAGTAAACGTATATAGTTCGATAATCAATCGATTTATTGAGAATCAAGTCTATTGGAAACAAACAGCATTAGAATGTTTTGTCCCAGGTCAGATCGTTGAAGAGATTTCTACCTTAGCTGAAAAACCGATTCGTAATGAAGAGATGTCAGTTAAACCATTCTTAGAATATCTAACAGGTCATTCTAATAAGTATTGGACGTATAAAGAAAAAACTGCATCGTCTCATGAAGAGTTCTTTTTATACTATCCCGTTACCATGGAATATGTATTTACTGATATTTCTATGGATGATTTATCTAAACATGGTTCCGTATCTGAATCAGCCAATATTAATTTCACATTAACTGCTGAGTTCAACACTATGGGTCAATTCCAATTGAGTACAGAGCGGGACGATAAAGGGTTCAAAGCCAATATGGGGTTAGATATAGGAAGTACAGATGGTATTAACATTCGTACATATTATACACCAACAATCCAATTCGGTGAAGAAGATGAAAACGGTTATCGACTTCTATTCACAAATATGTTCCAAATCGAAGAGGACTTGGAACCAAAGGAACCTGATATATTAGATTTATCTAAGTTATTAGGGGACTCTGTACTTGATGAGATTTTACAATACCATGATAGTCATGGGATTAGTACAGATATTCTATTCAATTTCATTATCTTAAAAAATGAAACGATTCTAAAAGGAAAGAAAGAAAAACCGGGAGATAAAATTGACTACGTTGTCGATTTACCTCATAAACGGGTTCTCATTTATAATAAAAATGTGGATGCCACCTATCGGATTCTTATCTATGTGAATAACCTATACATTAATCAAATTAGTGATAATATTAGTGATTTACAATCATACTATGAATATGATTATAAAGATAGATAGCTATATTGGAGGACGTAATGAAGATTAAAAAGATTAAGCAATTATTAAAAGATATTCGGGAATTTAATCAACTCTCTGAGCATGAAGTTCCTGTGGGTGAAGGTCCCTTACGAATCGGTGCTCAATTGATTCGTATTGTGAAACAAAATAATCATCCAAGTTTTAAATCCATCTGTAAATTTATTGAATCAATTGATGCCAATGAAATCGTTGAAGAAACGGATCGCATTAATGCATCGATTGGTGCTCCCATCTTTGTAGTTATGGGTAATCCAGACTCTCCAGTCAAAGTGGTATTATTAAATACTCGTTTCGGATATATTGGTATGAATGTGGTTCCTGATGAAGTCATTCGTGAAGAAATGAAACATCAAGCTGAAGTACCCGAACTGGATGATGAACAAGTTATCGATATTTTAAAGAATGTAAAAATCGATTAATCACTAAGTGTACTAGACAATTTATACGTCTAGTACACTTATTTTGCATCGACAAGAGATTAATGTATTTAAAAGTAAAGGAGATTTTGGATTATGTTAGGCAACAACACAATTATCAATGAAGTCAGTATGGTTGAGTATCTTAAAAATAGATACAAACTACCATTAACGGAAGAACAAGAGCAACGAGCTCAAGCATTCTTCGATTCGATTGATAACAAGAAAGAGAATTCATCTGTACACTTTATTTCCCATAATAGTATTGAATCACTCGATGGGGTATTAACACTTAACCGATCGATTGAAATCGATCGTATGATGGAGAGTGTGTACACAGAAGATATTGTATTCTCTTTATTCCCAGTACAACCAGGAATTTTAGCTGAGACACGGGTCAAAACACATCACAATACAAAGTTAGACTCGATCTCATACCCAGACCCAGTAGTGGATCCTAATATGACATACAATATTATCGTCATCCGCTCATTCGAATATTATATGCGTAAAGATATCGTTGATCGCATTATCAGTGATTCTATTACCTATGATATAATTATACTGAATACCGCTTTGGATATTCCTATTGACGGTATTATCTTCGAAGACATCGACGAAGAAGAATTTAAACGATTAGGAATTAAAGGAGAAGAAGCGTAATGAGTACACGTCAATTATCTTCCATCCGAGATTCGTATCTATACTCCATTTTCAATCATGGTAATAAAATGGATAACTTGCTTAAAAACTATTTGGCAAAATCCGTTGTAGTAGATGCGTCTGCTGTTGATGAAGCAATTAGTAACATTCGCAGATACTTTAAGTATCCGCTCGTGAATGATGTATTAAACGCATTCACACATAAAGATGGTTTATATGGTAAAATGCTACCAATTGGATCGAATATTAACTTCCAATTACCACCTCCACTTCCATTCTTTTTAGCTGGTAATCCACAAAACTTGTTTGGTATCGCGGTATTAGACCGTGTCGCTAACTATGCGAAAGATGATAGTGGTCGAATTGATGTAGATCCAAAGAAACTCTATGTTTTACTTGAATCTGCGTATATCGCTAGAGTGGTTCAACAAAACTTCTCTAAGCTCAATAACACAACTCTTTACACAGAAGGTGCTTCTGTGTATGCACACATGTTAACTCGTGTATTGAATAAATTATTTGCGTTAAATGTAGATAAAGTAGCATTTGCTAAAGTATTATATTTAACGGCTAAATACTACTTCTTAGCTATTTTGAAAATACAAGATAGCAGCATGGTGCAAAATTATGCATTGAAAGTATCAGGATTAACTGAAATCGCTGTACGTGATATCGAAGCAGCTTTCAAACCTGAACATTATGCAACGATTGCTACATTTATTACACACTTACAAGAATCTTCCTATATGATCACTAATACAATGAAAGATTTAACAGTTCGTGGTTATGTAGAAGCATTCTGTAGAATGTATGGTGATGCCGCATTGTTTGCATTGGAAAACTTCAATTACTTTATCTTTAATATTGCCAGTGCTGTGAATGGTGGTTTCTTAAATAACCAATATGCATTTGATGATATCATTGGTAAATCCGGTGATAAACTTTATGCCGTAGTAGCAAACTTTGCGAAAGGTAAATAACTCACTATAATCGTTTCTCATAAAGGAGTTAACTGACTATGCCTGAAGATATTACTAAGGATATGGTGAAGAAGGATCTAGCATTAGGGGATCTAAATCCTAAGATGTTTAGACAATTCTTTGCTGATATGCAGATTAAATCCTATCAATACGACTACCAAATCCAACGAGATTTAGTCGCTTATCACGAAGAACGATTTACAACGGCTCAGTTAAAAACTGAAGTGGGGATTAAAATGTTTGATGACGTGAACTCTGAACGAGTTCTCGTCTTCCCTATGAAACATCAGTTTATTGCAACAGGTCGTCGTAAAGCTTGGCGTGATTCTGCAATTTACAATAAAGCGTTAACGTTCGATGACATCAATCGAAATCGAAAGCTTTTTAAATACAACGTACTAGTGTTCGTAGATAACAAGTTAATCACGAATATTAGAATTAAACCGAACGAGGAGTTCACATATATCTACTTTAGACGTAAAGATTTGGCTAAATATCTTATCGATACACCTAAAGTAATCAATGTTCTCTTCATTCCAAATGCTATCGTTTCTGTAGCGGAAACGATCAATGTGACCAATACATCGGGTAGTAAGTTATTATTAAACGCATTCTATTCCACTAAACGTGAATTTAATGTGACAGATAACTACTTCGCTATCTTCCAAAATAAACAAACATTGGAAACTGAATTTACAGGTGGTGTACATTATAACCCAGACTATACCAACTTTACATTTGATGGTATTAATATCGCTGATTATGCTGATACACACCGTGTCATCTTAGTGGGTACGGAACTACTATTCAAAATCAAATCCGTGAGTGCTACACAGCGCTTCGTTGATTTTGAACTACAAAAGATGCCATTACCTAAAGATGATATCATTGTATTATATAAACATCCAAACCGTAGAGATTATGTACCAAATGATGGTACCGTGGTCTTAACGGAACACTATCCAAACATTATCGAAATCAGTAATCCTCAGAAGTATCAACTTCTCTTGATTGCTCTGTATGATGAATCTACACAAAATCATCATATTAAATTCGATACCGAAATGGATTTCTACTTAGAAACAGAACGATTGTTAGATCGGTATCAACAAGGTTCCGTTCCTGAGATTTTGCAAAATTATAAACCTGCTGATTGGGACTATCGCCTCAAAGACTACTTTGAAAAGAACGAGGGTATCCATGCAGTGGATATGACCGATCGATGGAATCCATTCCATTATAAGATGAACACAATTAGTGGTCTGATTAAACTTTGGTCTGAATTCTATCTTGAATATGAACGTAGAACATATGGTTTCTTAACTGGTTGGTATCATGACATCTCCAAATGGAGTGCTGAGCATCTAGCTTCTAAGGAACGTAACTCTACAGAGCAAGACGTTCCAGTGGATCCAACTGGTCATATTCAAGTTGACCATAAAACATTTGCGGAAACGCAATATGTGTTTACGTATAAAAATGATATGAAGTTTGATGATGCAAACTCCTATCTATTCTATATTGATGGTAAAATGGTCATTCCATCAGCTATCATCGTACATAGAGGGTTCCAATATCTATATTTACCAAAACGATTAATCAAACCAGATTCTATGATTGAAGTAGAACGCTTTGATGGTATCAATTTTGGGTATTGGATTCCTTCCATTCCTGAAGAAGGATTAACTCTTCCTCTTAAGGGTATCATTAAGACATCTACGGTAGCTAATTCATTCTTCTTAACAAACAAAGAGAATGAATATGTCAATGACCGATATGATGTATTTGTGATTGATACAGAAATGGACAATGTTGAATCTAAATTGGATTTGACTAACTCTGTTTATTATATCTCTCCTAAGATGAAACTTCGTATTGTTCCTAAAGAACGTGCGAATGCCAATAAAGGTGTATTCTTACGTGCTAATAACCAATTAGTTACATTTACTCGTAAGAATAGTGGTGATGATTATCTACGTAATATTGGGGTTAACTTCAACTTACAAAATAACATCACCAACGTAAAACAAGATGTGAAACCACGTCTTCGTATCTATACGGAAGATGGTCGATTGTTCTCTAAAAATTCATATGTGATTTACAATCATGATAATTTTAAACAACGTCCAAAATTCAATCTACCAATTAAAGCTGGTGAAACAGCGTTCCATCGTATTGCTTATGTTGGGTATGATGAACGATTAATCTATCATCGTCGTCATGTTCGTAATGATGGCTTTGTTGATTTAGAAGGTAAGACAACTCGTCCAATCTGTTTAGCATACCATGATATCTATTTGAATGGTGTACGTCTTCATAAGAAAGATATTAAAATCATTGCACCATTTAAGTTTATTATTACAACCTTAAAGAAACATAACACATTAGACAACCTTGAAATTTATGAAAAGGTACATGCGTCTGATGCTATGTTTAAATTCGATATCGATGAAGATTCTGCGTACTTAGCAGACCGTCTATTCAATAAAGATAAAGAATACCAAAAACACGTATTAGATTCTCTTGAAAAGGTTAACCCTGATGGGAAAATCAAAGATTTGAATGAAATTCGTAACTGGTATAAAGACTTATTGGATGACTGGTTCTTTAATCGATTCGTGAATGCTGACCGTCGGTATGACTTAGAGTTATATGAACCATTATTTGATGAAAATTATGGGTATCGTGTACTACTCAATGGTGATGATCGTGTACGTTGGCATGTTACACAAGACAATCGTTTCTACATGTGGCATGATAAAACACTAGAAGAAACAGGTGGTGTCAATCCTCCTCCTAGAAACGTATATGAAGGATTAGCAAACGATAACATTCCTGATGATACTCGAACTATTACAGAACGAGAATATATCGAAAATGGTATTTCATTCGGTAATGTTAAAACGATCTATGACTATGATACTGAAATTCTCCATGAACGAGAGGAAGAAACTCCAGAACCAACTGAATTAGATGGCGTGGATTTACATGATTTGAATCCAGCTAACTATAAAGTGATTCATGACCGTGATACTGATGAAGATGGGGCTGGCTATGATCGTACTCATATTAGTACATACACTAAACCAAAACGCTCTGTCAATCCTCATTCATTACCACAAGATCCACCAAAAGATGTAACGATTGTTCCATTCGTAGATCCAAATCCTCGTATGCCTGAACATATCGCTACACCTGAACCAACGTTACCTGAACCAGGTGAATATGAACCATTTGTAGAACCGACTGATTCGGTAATTAAGTTCTTAGGTACTAATCCGTTTACTGATGAAACAAAAGCTAAGTTGACAGTAACGGTCGAAAACGAATTTGATCATACGATTCAAACAGTAGCACATGGTGCTACTGTAAATGCTAAAACATTGAATGCGTTACGAATCGCTTTTGTAGCTACAGAAGCTTTATCTCGTAAGCATTATGTGAAAATCGTAGATGCTGATAATCATTTGGTATATTCACATTTGCTAACGAATAAACCAGAGGATCAAATTAATCAAATCATCAATATTATTCCAGGTTCCATGACAATCACTATTGAAAACCACGACCCAAGTCGTGGTGAAGTTAAATATCCATTATATATGGAATTTAATGGTGGTTTCCCTGATGATGGTTTACTATCTAATGGTAAATGGGAAAATGATGAAGATATTGATGGCCCTAAAGTGTTCGTAGAAGATACCTATTCATTATACGATGAATTTTCTAATACAAGCACATTTACGATTACAAAAGAAGGCTTAGTGGGTCCTACCAATAAACTATTAGTCATTCGTGATTTAGATAGTGGTAAGATTATTACTCGTCAATTCTGTAATCCAAATACTGGTAAATTGAATATTACCTTACATAAACCGGTTACACGTATTTCGGTTGCCTATGAACCATTACCACAAACAGTCAAAGAAATTCATATTGATACGACATCACCACTGTTCACTGATCATGTGAAGTCAGTGGAAGTTATTTCCAATAAGACTGAAGGTGTATATGTGGATAGTAACGATACTATCGTTATGGATACATTACATGACGGGGTGGTACGTGTTGATTGTGGTTCCAGTGTTATACGTGTATTCCTTAATACAGCAGTCAATGTTAAATCGGCTTTCTTTGATGATGTACGTAATATTATCAATGAGCCTGAAATTAATCCAACTATCCATGAAGTTACATTTGGTGAAAATGGGTTCTTTATTGATATCCCTGTACCAGATGCAAGTAATTTCAAAGAGGGAGATGCGTACTTAACATTATTTAATGCTAAGAACATTTTGAAACTTCATTTATTATCCTCTATCTCTGATGAAATTGGTCACGTGATTATTCCAAAATCATCTAATATGACTGGCGAACGGGTAGATGATATGGGTAAATATAGAGATAATCTATATCCATTATTTGCTAATGGAAAATCCAATATGGATGTCACCTATGTATCTCCAGTGGTTTTAAACAATATTCCGAATAAAATGGTAACTGTTCGTGTCGGTACTGATGAGGGTACTGTATCTGCTGTTGCTTTATATGATCAATATAAACCAATTAAACAATTAACGTTCAGTACACAATCACCATTTACTGAATATTTCTTAAAGAGTGAGCCTGTAGATCATATCTACAGAATGGAACTCGGTCAATCTGACGTTGATATTGTCGACATCTACACCTATTCAATCGATATTGGTAACTCAACTCCTGCTCAATATTTAGATAGAATTACATCACCTACTGATGTACAATACTTGAAATATATTGATGGTTCTGTACTTGTATTCAACTTTGCAAAAGATAATAGAGGTAATCGAATTAATGAAGGTTTCTTCGATATTATCTTTACGAATAAGGACACAGGTGCAGTTGTTGATTCCTATCGCTATGATAACCATAAACAAGCAGTTCGTGCATTAGGCGATAATGCTATGCGGGTAGATGAACGATATGATAATTGTATCATTACTATTAAACGGTATATTCCACCAAGATGTCTTGAATTGACATATGGTGCAGGTGTACCAACGGATTGTGTATTAAGTTCTGATGGTTGGAGAAGTGGACAATTTGCCCCTGATGCATTCCCTATGTATGGAGAAAATGAAGTCAACTTAACACGTACCATCACAATTGAAAATGACCAACTGTTGAACGTAACTGGTACTGAATCTAAAGTGTTGGTCGTAACTGATAATCGAACTGGTAAAGATTTGGCTGTATTTGCCACTGATACCTACGGTATGCCAGATTCAATTACCTTTACAGCTGAAAATCCATCCTATGGATTTACGTTACAATATAGGCCATTACCATTGATCCGTGTTAACGTTGGTAATGCTCTTGATTTATGTAGCGACATCATAAGCTATTATGGTGATTTAGTAATTTCTAAGGTTACAAATACAACGAGTCATTGGTTATATTTAGTGGATCGATTAGACGACTTTAAAGTTACCTTTAAATTCAAAGATCGAGCGATTAATCTATATCATTTAGAAACAGCAACGATTCCTATTCCAAATGATATCAGTGCATTGGTTGTTAATGAATCTAACTTAACATCTGAAATCCATAAGAATGCTGTTGATGGATATCATATTACTATGAAACCTGTTATTAATAATGCGGGTTCTTCGTTTACGATTAGTAAAACGAATGTCCCTACACTTGATGGGTTCCGTAATAATATTGCACGAGCTAAAGGTCTAATCGATAAAGTAGCTATATTAGGACTATCTAAAGGTTCTACTCATACCTACTTAGATCTTACAGTCACACCTCAAATTCCTGAAACTATGTTACCTAGAGATCAAATTAGATTGCGTTCTATGGCTCCGGTAACACCAGAGGATATTCTATATAAACCGAATACGGTTGAATTATATCCAGATTATCGTCTATATTACCAAAACCCATTAACTAAAATTAGTAATGGTTACTCCTCTAACGTGATTGTGTATTTAGATGAAGTATTTAAACATGCTCCAGATATTGCTACACAATACGTCTGTGTAAAAGATGCTGATAATCAAGTGGTTGATTATTCTGTATTGAGTAATAAGAATGGCTCTAAATCTCTCACTATTGAACCTGTATACAATAAAAATGTATATAAGATTGATGTGTCAGATACTACCCATCTATATCAAATCGGATGTAGTGTAGATACAGCTAAGTCTATGATTGATATTGGTATTGATACAATGACTACATGTACATTACAAGATGTGCATCAGTTAAACCGTAAGGTTGTTAAAACACCATTGCCTATTTATACCGCTATCTCATTCGGTAGACAAACTGATACTAAACTATACTATACTGATTTTAATAATGAATATATTCGTTTTGAAACAACGCCTTCCAGTACGACTAAAGGATATGCTATCCTAGATGATAATGGTCATTATATTAATTCCGTTGAAATTAATACTAATAAAGACCATTACTCTCAAATGGCTATCCCTAATAGCTATCGTTCAAATACAGGTACGATTATCTTTAAACGTATGGATGTTATGAATCGTATTTCAATCGAAGGGTTCACTGCCGAAAACGGATATTGTGATATTCTATCTGGTTCTGGTCCTCAAATTACATCTATTGGTCCTAAATCATTAGGAACTGGTATTTGGGATATGAGTGAATTGACTTATAATGTTGGTGATATTCTAGCCATCCGTATTCACGCTGACATTGTTGAAAACAATGATAAGTCTGTTATCGTTGTATATGAACGTCATAATGGCGTCGATAGAATTGCTGGTATGCGACTTCTTGATAAAGCATATTCAAGAAACCCAGAAGATAAGTTAGATATTCCATTTATTACTGGTCATAACCAAGGTGCTCATTATATCGTTAAATTAATGAACACTCGAGATGTTGGGTTAGGTGATCTTGTTACTATGACAATCGATGGTCAATCAGGACTACCAATCAATACGTTACATAATAACTATATTGGTGGCGTAGTGAATTCATTGTCATTTATCAATATGATTAAACCTGCTAATCGAACATTCTTTACAACAGAAACTTGTGTAAATGATGGTAATATACCAGTTATCTTCAATAGTATTGGTTATAATCATAGACCAAATGATAATGGTACACAATGTACTATTACGACTCCAAGAAAAGTTAAAGTATTAACTTCGGTTGAATTTAGACTATTTACTCAAGTTCCTGTCACTGAAGGGTATGATTATAAATTTATTGGTGTAGGTCCAGAAACTAAGGATCTTTCTCCTATTTTAACCAATGGGTGGAAGTCTGTTACTGTGAATAACACTAATACGTTAAATAGTTATACAATTAAAGTATCTAAACAACGAATAAATGTTTCTATAGAATTACCAAGGAGTGGCACCGTAGCTTATTCATATATGGATAATAATAACGAACGTCATTTTATTAATCTGGTAAAGAATAATAGATATGATTATGCTATAGAAAGTAGCGTTGAAAGAACTGAAATTGTGAATGATATACCATTTGATAATATACTAACAGTTTATGTACCACATCGATGGAATGCAGGTCGTGGTCAAATATTTAGGCATGTTACAATAACAGATAGGGATACAGGAGCTGCAGTTTATACTTCAAATGACAGCGACTGGACCAATACTGGGGATATAACTATACTATTTGGCGAAAATGTTGGTTTTAAGAAAAATCATGGTAATGCTATAAATATTAGATTGAATACTAAGAGAAATCTCAAATTATCAATCGATTAATTCATACAATAGAGAATACGGATTCGTTCCGTATTCTCTATTCTTTTCTGATTTTTCATAGTCTTGGTTACAAATATATATTATTCGAATGAATACATTAATGATGTATTCATTTATATTTATATTACAAAGGAGGAGACTAATGGGAATTAACAAATCAGATTTATCATTCTCAAAAGAATGGGTATCTGAAATGAAAATAAAACTTATGCGAACTTATCCATCAATGTCGGAATCAGATATTGAGGAGAAATTATATCGCATTATTAATACAAGGATGAAGGATCATCCTTGTTTATTAGATAATAACTATTTAGGGACATCAAGAGATACAACCCTATTAGCTATGACAGAATTCTTTGCTAAACAAAAACCGATTTTAGCAGGATATGGTGTATTATTTAAACCCCATGATAAATCAGCCAATGCGTCAGCTGGACTATTGATTGAAAGTTTAGATAATCGGAATAAGATTAAAGCTGAACGTAAGAAATACCCACAAGGGTCTTATGAATTTCTTGTAAGAGATATCGGTCAAGGGAATGAGAAAGTTATTGCCAACTCATATTACGGTGCCGCAGGTGCTGATACTTCCGTATTTTACAATCTATATGTGGCCGCATCTACAACAGGAACAGGGCAAGCATTGATTGCTACGGCAGAAACTTCATTTGAGGCTCTATTAGAAGGAAATATTAAATTCTTTGATTTAGATGAATGCCTTCTATTTATCAACAGGGTTGTCGAGACTGATATGGATATGAACTTTGCAGTATCCAATCCATATTCAGATGATATGGTGAAACGTGTTGTTGATCAATTATTATCTCAGTTTAGAGATGATCAATCCAATAACGATGAGTATAGAACGATGTTAACAACGATAGTGTCTAATCTATCTGATTATGACCAACTTCGATTATACTTTAAGAATAACCTATATGTATTCTTACGAGATGTACGTGAAGTTAAAGAACTTTTAACAATTCTATGTTCCGAAACAAAATCGTTCCGTAATCCGAATAAAGTACCAGAAGAAATCGAAGATACGATTACTGCATTATGGCAGTATATCTTCCATAATGTATGCCATATTTACCCAACACGGTCTCGTATTGTTCGAGATAGTCAACATACTCGATTTGCGACAGTGACACAAGATACAGATTCCACTATGGTAACGATTGCTAAATATATGGAACTTATGTTAAGTCAAAATCTCACCAATCAAGTAGCTGCTGAAAACGAAGATGAGTTAGACTTCATATGCTGTAATATCATGGCATATATACTAACACGATACTCTCAATGCTTCCTAGAACGTTATTGTCAAGATGTGAATATGCCAGCAGACCAACATAAGCGTATCAATATGAAGAATGAGTTTTATAACTTAACAATGATATTGACACCAAAGAAGAAACGGTATGTATCATATACACGATTACAGGAAGGTCAATTAATTGATCCACCTATGGTTAAGATTTCTGGTTTGGACTTTATTAAGTCCACTACATCAGATGATGTAAAATCATTCTTCACCTCTATCATTCATGATGATATTCTGAATGTAGATGAAATCAATGTGAGCACCATTATTCGTAAAATTAAGAACTTTAGAGAGATACTTAGAAGCTCATTCCTTAATGGTGAACTCACCTATTTAAACCTAGTATCTGCCAAAGAACCAGAAGCCTATAAGAAGCCATATAGCCAGCAAGCTATTAAAGCAACGATTGTATGGAATGCCGTAGAAAAGAATCGACTCATTAATCTTCCAGAAAAGATATTTATCGTTAAGATGGATTATAAAACAGAGAAGCGATTTAATGATAACATTGATCGATTTGGTGATGTGGCTGATATTATCCGCAAGGAAATATTTGAAAGTCCGATTGGTGAGATTGCTAAAGGTGGTATCACTGTAGTAGGTACACCACAAAATATTGATCGATTACCGCAATGGGTAATCGACACAATGGATATTGATACCATGGTAGATGATATCATTTCTAAATTTAATCCTATCTTAGAAAGTTTAGGAGATATTACCTTACGTACTCGTTCTGGTACCTCTCATATGAGCAATATTATTGACTTATAGTGAGGTGAGGTATATGAGTAAAAAAGGGAGATATCTATTGACCGCAGTGGAATGGTTCATTCGACTCGGTTTTGGAGCAGTTTGCATCATAATCCTATATGGGTTATTGAAAGTATTTGATATTATTTATTAAGGAGACATAATGAATGGATACATTATTATTTACGTTTAGAGTTGATGAAATCAACAAAGTGGAGTCTGAAGGGAAACGATTCTTTATCCCTGGATGCTCTTGGTGTTATTATACCGTATACGGTAATAAAGTGATTCTAAAGGATATACAAGATAATCAACTCTGTTATCTAAACGATGTTGAAAATCTTGATATTTTAGGTTTATATGTTAAAGCATTACCTGGAACCTATCGAATCCGTAAGGTATGGGAACATCGTGATGATAGCAAAGTGAATATGTCGTTGATTGGTGCTATGGGTTGGATTCAAGGTAATCGGGTATTTGATATTGATGAAATCTTATTAGATTCAACGGTTCATCCCATTGTACTTCGTTCATTCCCAGAAGATGGTGGTATTATATTACGATATGATCCAATCGATTCTGTTGGAGTTGACATATATAAAGCTACACGTTGGATGGGGGATCAAAAAACCATCCTTGATATGAACTATAGTGATATTGTGCGAATTTTTGGTCCTAATAGAATACTAGATCCAACAGATCTAACACATACAATAGGATTAAGTCGTAAAGGTGATGGTTCTATCGTTGAGATTCAAATACATATTGAATCATTGTTACCATCCGTCTTGAGGCAACAACTTAACGCCGTACTTAAATTCACTCCATACGCAGTTATAGAATCGCTTGGTCATACTAGATTGGCGATTTCAGATAGCGATAGAGATCACGAACTTATTGTATTGGATATTCCAGAGCTTATATATTCAACGATTACGTTAGAATATAATGAAGCTACAAAAGTTCTTAGTATGAAATAGTATGAGTAAGTTCGTATATCGAAGTTTACAATAAACTATTGTAACATGTGTTAATGATTTGGAGGATATTATGGCAAGTTATGATATTGAACTCGTTGGTGATATTGATTATGAAGCTTATCACAAACGACTTACTGATACCGTATTTAATATACATGCCATTGTGGAAGATAAGAAACAATGGAAAGCGGTATTTAATGAACTATATACGTACATGAAACAGGGGTATGAACAAGAAAAAGTTCGTAAGCACCCTGTTCAATTTAGATTTTCAACTGATAATGCTGAACAGATTAAAACCATGCCAGTGACACACTTCATTGTCAATCTAATTATCTGGAACGCTTTTAGAAAATTAGATAAAGTGCAAGATATTGGTAGTCCACATATCTTCGATGGGGCTAAAATTACGGAAGATTATATCGCTGATTATATCAACCATAATTTGATTGCACCCTATCATAAAGAAGTGGATATCATCTCCATGAATGAAGCATTAGATGATATGATTTATGCGTTATCCCAAATCTTTACTGATTTTGGTATTCTCGCTGGCACAACAATGGATATGGAATCCTTTATTGAGTTGGCTCAACGGTATCCTAGATTCCGTGAAATCCTACATACTAAATTGGATGATACATTACAACCAAAAGAAATTGAAGATACCATCTTTAATTCTCGTAAAGAATTTTTGAATATCATCATCAATGATGAAGATAATCATCTAAAACCATTCTTAGTAACTGGTGCTGGTATTAATACTGGTCAGTTACAAGAGTTTGCTATCTCTGGTGGGTTAAAACCTGACGTAGAAGGCAATGTTATTCCAGTACCAATCAATAGTAACTACATTGCTGGTGGTTTGAATTCTATCAATAATTTCTATATTGATGGTCAAGCAGGTCCTAAAGCATTGATTATGAATAGTACGGTTATGGGTAAATCTGGTCACTTCTCCTATAAGACTATGATTCTCACATCATCCTATAATATCAGTAAAACTGTTGATGATTGTGATACCAAACGGTTAATTGAACTTCATGTGACTAACCGTAAAGTCTTGAAGAAAATCAATGGTCGGTATTATCGGTTACCTGATGAAGACCCATCGGTATTACATGTAGTGAATATGGAAACAGATGAGCATCTAATTGGTAAAACTATTCTTATGCGTTCTCCAGTCACATGTACTGCACATGATGGTGTATGCCATAAATGCTATGGTGATTTGTATTATATCAATAATACACCAAGTTTCCATGCAGGGCGATTTGCTGCTACACAAACAAACAACCCGATTCAACAAAAGATTTTGTCAACTAAGCATATGCTAAAAACAAATTCTGATAAGGTTGAGTTTAGTGCAGACTTCTATCGATTCTTTGCATTAGATGCTAATAAAATCGTCTTTAATATGGACTCAAAAGAAGATTTGAGCCAATGGTTCTTACAAATTCGAAATGAAGATTTGTATACTATGGATGATATTAGTAGTTCGGATTTCAATGATCATACAGAGATTATTTACCTCAGGAACAAGGATACAGACGAGATGATTCCTATTCAAGAAATTGGAAAACCTGATGATCCTCGTGAGCTATACCTATTTTCTGATGTGAGTAAACATCTAAAACCAATTGGTGCTGACTTCATTGGTATTAAATTAAGTGCATTGGATATTGAATCACCAATCGCTATGATTAATATCGTTAATAATGAAGTAAGTAAACCATTGAAGAACATTATCCGTCTATTGGATAAGAAAGACCATTATAATTGTACAACCATTGATGAAATGGTTAATGCGTATAACAAATTGACGATCGATTCTGGTATGAGTGTAGATTCTGTACATACAGAAATGATTCTTAAAGGATTAATTCGTAGCACGGAAGATATTCTACAACCACCAGCCTTCAACAATGAAGAGAAGATGAACGATTATCAAATCTTAACGGTAAGTAAAGCATTGGCATATAGTCCATCTATCGCTTTATCATTATCGTTTGAAGAATTAGGTCGTCAATTCGTTAAACCGTCTACGTACAATAAGTATCGTAAATCCGATTACGATATCTTCTTCAAAGAAGAAATTAAAGATGAAGCTAAAAAATACAATCGAGCTCAAAAACAATATAAAGAAATTATGAAAGAGCTTAAATTGCGTAAGTTAGCAACTACAGAATTACCTTCTGATGAAGAGTAACATAAATAAAAGAGAATGGGTTTACCCATTCTCTTTTTTACCCGCATATCTAACGATTGTAAGTATATATTATAAATGTGAGGATATAGTAAGCCTCATATTTATATCTTTTATTAAGGAGGAAAATACAATGGAGAAGTTACTTATTGGTAACATGACCAAAAAAGAGGTTAAGGCGTTGACACGTTTAGTGGAGCAACGCAACCCAGAGCTAATGAAATTAGTTCATTGTACCCATACTACAAAGAATGGGCAGTTGGCAACTTTCAAATTAAGTAATGGTAGATTCAGATGCCGTCACTGTGGAGTCGTATTGGACATTCGCATGTCACAACAACACATGACTCCACGAAATGATAGGATCGATGTTGCCGACAGAATTCAACAAGCAAAAGCCGAAACAATCAGAGTCCAAAAAGATTCTGAACACGGCTATGAAATTTGGGTAAAACTCCCAAAGAAAATGGCTGAATTATTGCGATCCCACTATAATGATGAGCAAATAGTGGATCAAGTTGAGTCATTGTTACAAGATGCCAGACGTATCAGTATTCCAAAATGGATGGATACCGTAGCTGGTAGGTTGTATGGGCTTGATCGAAATGTTCCGTATGTAAACATGATGATCAAGATACCCCATATATTCCGAAGAAACTTATCCTGTTCAGATAGCCAGCTAGCTAACTGGACAGTGAGGGTATTATGGTCTATGCTTAAAGATGACCAGGCATCAATCAATGATCTATATTTGAATAGTGAAAACTTTATGCAAATGGCAAAACAAAGTTACCACTATCGCGCAGTGAGTGTGTACAAAGACGTCACTCTCGAAGAATGGTTGGCTAATGCTGCTAAAACAGCAACAGCACCAAAACGACTAGTGAAAGAAAGGAGAGCTATATGATAGAAAGTAGAGAGCTTGATAAGAAATTCCAAGAATTCTTAAATGTCTGCGATATGACCAAGAGGGATCCAATCATAGAATTAAATCGGGCGATTGAATATATCAATTCCAATAATAAGGAAATTGAATATATTGACGCAATCTCAATAAGCCAAATTACCCCGGCGTTGGCTAATTGGATTAATAACAATCAAAAGACTCTATCGAATCGAATGATGGATATCGTCGATTTGCTAGAACGTACCAATTGTCGTATCGTATCCAAAATTGGCATGAGTGTATCTGCTCATGCTATGAAAGAAACACAGGGGGATATTATTGGGATTATTAAGCTTCCTAAAATGTATCGTTCACAGATCATGTATCTAATGAACGAGTACAATCTTGACCCATTGATTTTCAGACTCATTGTCGTTGGTGAGTTTGAAGGTCTTGATATGTTACAAGAGGCACAGCAGGAAGCGTATAAATATATGGCTTCTGCACGCAGAGATAAGGATGGTGATATTGTATATGACTATGTATAGAGATAGTGAAATAAATAATATCATTGATGCCATCCTTTGGGAGTGTTATCAAAAAGGAATAGACCCAAGAGCTCTACTCCAAAAAGTACTAAATAATGTAAGAGAGGGGGAAGCGTAATGAGAATAGACTTCTGGCCGATCTTACAGGCATTCTTCGAACATGATTTAGCAATGGATGTTGTTAAGTTATTTTCGAAGTAAAAAAAACGAAGAAAAAGAGAAGCAAACGCTTCTCTTTTTTTTTTTGACTATTTTTCATCAATGTCATCGACAGTTGGTGGAACATAGATTTTATTCGCTTTTTGAAGTTTCTTACTCATTTTTTTGTTAGATTCTTCACGAATAGTTGCACTACTAGAAACAACCGTAGGTTCTTCACCAGTTACCATGTTTTCATAGTTTGTATCATGAATCAGTTCCCCTTTTGTTGGGGGTAACGGTTGTGGTTTAGTGAAGTTGTCGGTTACTTCAGACATGTTTAATGGTTTATCAGTAACAAGACGAGTTGGGTTGTCTTTTGTAGTAGGTTCATAAGCTTGTTTCAAGCCTTGTTTTTTTGGATCGTTTTCTTTATCATAGTTGCAAAGATCGAGTTCCACTTTAGAACCATCACTTAATACTTCATAAATGCGTACGTTATACATAAGCATTTGAGAAATATGTTCCAATGTTTCCCAATATGGAATATCAATCGGACCTGCTACATTAAGAACAGGAATATCGCCACGATAATCGATTATGATTTGTTTCTTTTCAACGAATACGTTCATCAATAGTCCTCCTATATACTAATATATTAGTAAAGTACAGTATCAGGAACTAAACGATCGATTTCATCGAAAATCAACGCTTCTTCAACGCTACCTACTGGTGCACAATCCCCACATTCAGATGGGTCTGTTTCAGGGATACTGTCAATAAGAGCTTCCAATGCTTCATCTTCTTCAGATTGTTCTTCATCTTCAGTTTCTTCTGTTTCAGCTTCAGTAACAGTATCTTCAGCTTCTGCATCTTCAGCATCGACTTCGTCAGCTTCACCTACATAATTGAGGATGGCATCTTCATCCATGAAGAAAGATTCTTCAGCAGCTTCTTCGTCTTCTTTATCAGATTTTTTGCTATCTTTAGAATCATCAGTGTCTTCATCGGAATCTTTAGATTTTTTATCGGAATCTTTGGATTCGCCGTCTTCTTCAGGGTGACCAGTTTTGTCACGTTTTGTTTCTTTTGTATCTTCTTCTTCTGCTGCTTCCATAATAGCATCACGTACATCAGAGCCAAGAATTTGTTCTAACATCAAATCATGATATTGTTGTTCTGCACGTTCTGCTTCGAAAGTTGCATATAACGTTTTTAAAGCCATTGTAATTGACCTCCTAAAAATTAGTACTAATCATTTTTTTTAAGAAGATGATCGTCCATCGTCGTAGAGGACGCCTTACTATCATTAGTAAGTTGATTAATGAGTTGTCTAAGGCTATATAATACCAAAGGTATGAATACGAAGGTTTCCAAACTGTATGGGAACCGTCGTCTATCGATATTATCTAACCATTTAGTTAGACTCAATACATTGTCAGTTGTGCAATACATAAATACAAAATGTTCCCAAGGACGCTCCTTAGGTGGTAATAGTGTACCATCATGGTATTCAATCGCATGTAAGAAGTCCTTACTGATATACTTATAGTAGGAATCATTGAATGGACCTAATGGATAGTCGAAGAATTGCATGTACTTGATTCTTCGATCGCGATAGTAGTCAAAGATAGATACTTCAGCCATCATAAACGTAGGCTCTACGTTGAAATAGGCAAGTAGTTCTTCCCAATCATCGAAATCTTTATGAACGACCCTATCATAGATCGTGTTCTCATATTCGAAGTTGTTGACTTGACGTTCTTCTTCATATACATATACAGTGTTATTCGTTTTCTTATCATAGAAGATTTGATTTCGGTTCACAAAACGAGACACCGTATAGTCATACATGATATTTTCAGAACTTACCATATATAGTAACGCATTGTATTTTGCATTGAGGTACTTTTGTAAGTACCCAGTCTTAAGATTTTCATAAATCTGACGAATCCGATTCATCAGTTGTAAATCTTCGGATTTGATTAAACAATTATCACCAGTACCAATATTCTCAAATACGCAGTTATATTCTTCCACCACTAATGTATCGAGCACATCTACATCGTGCTCGTCTACTGATTTAATAGTGAAGGCTATATTATAATACCCATTACTTTTAATGGTGTCGTACTTTACATCAGTGACACGGAATAATGCCTTACGACCTAAGTAGTCGATATAGAAATAATCATCAGGTAATGGATAAATCGTATTCGGTAGAATAACGGCATTGCCATCATAGGATGAGTTTAAACCTTCATCTTCCTCTTGTAAATCTAATTGTATCTGTTCGATACCATAGAGTGGGAAGTTGTAGATTTTATTATAACGGATTGGTGAACGACTATCAATCAATCCTTCTATATCTTTAAGACCTTTATCGGTAGTAGATCTACGTGTGTTCACATGATAGAATGTAGTGAACGTCGGTTTTTGCTCCAGGAACGTAGAATATTGTGACGTAATTCGACTCTCTGCGAGGTTGACATTCTGGTTGATAAACTCTGATTTATCAATAAATCTAGCCAATCGGTTTCACCTCTTTCTAGTAAGAGAATATTATAGATTTGTTTAAAGTACAGGTTTATATTCACCACATTCTATTATTGATTAATTATTGTCAATATTCGGTATGTGGTACGAGCATTCCTCCAATAATATAACTACAACATGAATTAGTCTATCAACAGAACATGCTTAACTTTTCTAGTTTTGTACACTAATACAAATCATTTCACATGATACGTTTTCACAATGTGAAGTACCACAGATCTGGGAGTCTTATCTCTCTTTTAGGACCTTAGGTTAAAATACTATACATACATCTACAACGACACACATCACAATCCCAGATCGATTTACTCGGTAAATCAAAAAAAATAATTAATCAGTATAAAATAATCGGATACGCATTTGCGTATCCGATTTTATCGTTTCCATATACTTTAGTGAGACACCGATGGAGGGAGTGAATTGTGTCTTGTTGAACCGGTCAGGGAAAACCGGTGGGTGTGTTGTCTATCATTGGGGTTTCATTGCATCTCCCATCCGATATAAGCATTGGATGAATTTTTGTATAGTTTATGGGAGAGTATAGATCGAATGGTGCAAGGAAGATAAAAGGGGTAAACCTTGCAATGATACAATGAAATGATAGTTGAGAGAGTTAGTGATTTAATACTCTAGTCGTTAACTGCAGGGAATCAGTTATAACATAGAGAGAGCTCCATCAGTGCCTCACTAAAGTATATGGAATGGATGCTGTCTAATTTTAGTTGGTTAATTATTTTTTGGGTTGTTAGTAATGTAATATCTTACGATATTATAGGAGAGTAGTTCAGACAGCATCCATCCTGTAAATTAAGATATATCTCTTAATTTACCTGTCAATAATATATATTTATTTTATGAGTTAATACGTTTGAGTATGGCTGTTTGTAAGTTACTCAATACTGTATCACAATAATCTTCTCCAATCAGTATACATTCCATATGCTTTTGGTCTTTGGGTGTCATACTGTCAAAGTAGTCAGAGGCTTCTTGTTTAGCTTCACGAATACATTCTACAATTACGTTTCTTAATTCTTCATTTGTCATACGTCATCATCTCCTAGTTAGTTTAATCTCCTGTGCACATATCTTATCTCGTGGTACACCAAAATCTTTTTCTCCTGGATAGGTATTATATAAGATATTGATGTCTTTATACCAGTCTTTAAGATATAGTAACTCATTATAAAAATCAGGTTGTTTATCTAAATCGGAATATATGTTAATATGAAGATTCTTAATGAATCCTTTCCGTAGAAAGTATTCTAAGACTCTTGTGTATCCAGAACCACATATAGCAGCATAGATATGACTACCTTCTCGTTTTTCACCCATATTGAATGCTACGGATAGTATGTCGAATATCCCTTCAGACAGATGTAATGTTACGTCATTATCCATAATATTCATTTGTGAGGGTATCGTATAGAACTTCTCAGCACCTATAATATAATCAAAAATACGATAATTAATATATCGATATTTACTATTGGGGTTGATAGACCGAAAGATAATGTAGTTTTTAGAACTAGATAAAAACCCGACATAATCTCGTTCCATTTGGTCAATCGCCCATGCATATTTCTTACTAACCTTAGCATGATTCAACTGTAAGAAATCTTTAATGGACGTTATGACTCGTAGAGCTTCTAACTGCTCATAGTTAAAATTGATTCCTAATCGATTACGAAGATATTCCACTTTGTTATGGTGCTCTTCCCGTATCTTAGGAATCTCTACATTTTGTACTTGACCATTCTTACTTCGTTTCGTTAATGCACTCCGTCGACCATTGGCACGATTAAATTGTTCTAACTGAATCGTACTATCAATATCACCGATATCTTTATCGAGTAAGAATTGTCTATCGACTAATCCAGCTTCTTCACAGATCCAACAATGATACACTAAGGGTTCATCATTTCGTACCCATATAGAACAATGGGCACCATCATGATGCTTTTTAGAATCACCGCAAATAGGACAGCGAACCACTAGATGTTCTTTATCCTCCCATTTGGCATAGGGAGTTTCTTCAAGAAGTCGGATTACATTTTGAATTGATGAAATTTCCATTATTTTACCATAGTTTCTCCTGCATTGCATTCATCACAATCGAGTGAAACTCTTTCTTTACAGAATCAGGTTCACCTCGTAGTATGTCTATCACACCACGGTAATTACCTTTTTGTAATTTCTTTAATATAAGATAATCGCGTAAGGTAATCGTCATAACACGATGATGGCGGAGTTCACCACCACATGTGATATACTCAGCAAAGAATTGGGAATTACCTGGCTCAAGATGAATTACATCAGCACCATGATATAATTGTTTCATATACCGATGTAAACGACCTAAGCTCTTTTTCTTATAGTGTGTATAGCGATCCTTTTGGTCTAATAGTCTACCCCATGCAATCAAATCTCTGCGATTTGCTTTTCGTAGCACAAGGTTTAGTTGTTTAAAGTAACTTACTGTATCCATAGTATTTTCTCCTCATGTTAACAAAGAATAGGGAATAGCACATCGCTATTCCCTAATATAATATATACTTAGATTTGATTTACAAAATCTAAGAATTCTTGTGAAAGAATATCCAGATCCATTTCAATTGGTTCACCTGTCAATTCAGGATTGTCATAATCCACATAGGTGAATTCGGTATTGATTAGGGTGGATAAGATATTGATAATCAAATCACCTTTGCCCACATCATTAATCGTCTTAAACTTCTCATTCCGAATATTTTGGTATACGGAAGAGGTTTCCACTTTCTCAATGAACTTAGAGTTGTGGATTGTACGACTATTGATTTTACCATTGATGTTAGCGGTAATGATTTGGTTCAAGTATTGGTAACCACTGAATTCCATCTTACGTTTCATCAAAATCATTAATTTGATATATTGCTTCAATGTAATATGGTTCAAATCATTATATCCACCAAAGTATTTACTGTAGTAATAGAAGATTAAGTTCTTACTGATACGGTTTACTTTAAATTGTTCCGTATAGAACTTGATTTCATCTTTACTGATCTTGATACGATTTTCACGTTTGATACGCTTGATCGTGCTATCGATATTAACCTTTGATAAGAGAATGATATTCTCATCAATCTTAACGGCACTCATTTCAAGCTTATCTAAATACGATAACCCTTCGGAGTCTTTCTCCTGATTGATTTCCTTATAGTTCATATTGAAGTTCTTATGGGAAGAATACTTCAATTGTGTCTTAATGATAACACTGTTAAAGGAAATAATGGATTTATCAAATTGATACTTGAATACATTATCCACGATGATATTCTTATCCAAGTATTCCTCAGATCGAGAGATAACATCCACAGATTGTGCTTCATATTTATCCCAAATGATCTTGTTTTTCTTGTACGATAACTGTACAGATACATTGATAGAATTGAACAATTTTTGATATAAGTTAACATGTTCATTCTCTTCAACAATATCAAAAATTGGTCGATAGTATTCGATCAAATGTGCATTTTCAGATTTAGACTTCATTGTGGAAATGTAATGCATTACCATCGGAATGAAGATTCTAATGAAAATAGAAATTAACATCAATAACTTCGCATGATGATTGGTAAACTCAAGAGATTCATAATAGGAAATCCCTTCCTTTTTCTTTTGAGTCAAATCAACACGATAGTTATCGTTAACCATGTTCATCACTTTTTGATACATGGTAGGTGTTACAATATATTCATATAGTAACTTGATGAAATCTTTTCGACCCATCTTGATTTTACGAGATTCAAGTAAGTACTTAAGACCTAAATAGTTACTCAATAACTCATTATCTGGATCATAGAATTTAATGAAGTAGTTCATATACTTCGTGATTTCACCGAACTGCTTTACATAGGCATCCTTATAGACTACGTAGAAATCATTTAATCTACGCACTTGACTAGGGATGTTAAAAATGACATCGAATGGTACAATGACCTGTTTCGCTGTATAAGTGATCACTTCATCACCAGGACCATATACCCATTCATCAACAGGTATCACGCCTTCTGGAACAGGGTCAAGAATGATATCATTCGTTTTTACATCTTCATTCATCTTATCTTCTCCATCTCATCATGAAATAAAAAACACCAACGCTAGGTATCTAAACGATAATATATGCTTATCTTTTCTTTCGAATTGTTTTTACACTTCGCGTCGTTTTAATCGATTTGGTTGTCTTTACCGCTTTTGTCAGGCTTGTCGCTTTCACTGGTTTGGTTGTTTTAACCATAGTTGAATCGGTATCATTATGAAAGCGATGACGCTTGAATTTATCTACATTAAGGGTTAATCGATTTTTAATATTCGATAATGATAGTCGACTGACTTTGTTATAGATACGAAGAACTTCATAATAGTCCTTGGTAGCCTTAACCAACTCTTCAAACTTACCAAAATTCCGATTATGTAAATTACGAATGAAACTAGGTCGATTCATAAGATACATGATCGCGAAATAAATGGTATAATCAAACCCAACTAATTCTTTTGGGTTCTGTTTGGTTGGTTTTGCTTTAAGAATTTTATCATCAAACTTGTCTTGTAGACCATCAATTAGTAACCCTGTGCGATAATATACATAGGCATAGCGATATGCAAACGATGGAGCATTAGAAAACACTCGAACAGTCCAATTTTGTAAACTGTTTTGCTTAGCGATATCATCTGTTGGTGCAAAGAACTCAAGTATAACATCGTAGGCGAGGTCAATCCCTCTGTCTATCGATTTACTTGATGGAATTTTCACATGGATGAAATATGATGAATGTGACTTATAGTACTTTACATCTAAAGTAGGAAATCGTTTAATAAACTTCGTATACCGTTCCTTATAACTACCTTCTATACTAGCATACCCATAAATGGTTTGCTGTGTTCTAGCTCGTTTTTCGGTTAAGAAGTCTTTTAGTGTTGGATAAAATCGATCCATATGCACTATCTCCATTAATCAAATAGAAAAGTAGATAGAAGGAAAACAATAATTCCTTCTATCTACTTGTGCTTTATAGCTTAATTTTTTATATCCGCTGCTAGGTATTGGTTAGATGAAATAATCACACCGATAATAGCAATCGCACTGCGTAAGATTTCAATATCTGTACGGCAGGAGTTGATAATATCAGTGGAGAATGTTTCAGAAACCAAATCATAACAGCGATTGTCCATAGCTGAATTTTCTACAATATAGGCAACACTTTCACGTGTTACTTTAGGATCCTTATTCTTATGGATCGTTTGTACTACATCCAAGAATGATTCATAGGCAATATCCGCAATGGTTTTGATAATAGGCTCTTGTTCAGATAAGCGAGTATTTAATTCAGGCATACAGGCTTGAATAATCGCTGTATTACAGCCTGGGTTAATACCATAACGAAGAGCAGAATCACATGCTTTAATCGCATCATCTAAAGCATCATCATTCATTTTCTTTTCGAGTTCACTATTACCACCCACACGAATCGTTGCGGATTTTAATGCTAAACGAGATAAGCGTTCTTTAGCGGCAATGAAATCTTTAGAGATATAGCGTAAGTTTTCCACTTCCGCTAATTCCTTTTCCATATCACCACGAGCAATATCAGTGCGAAGCTTAATCATATTAGCATCTTGATTAGTTAATCCAGTGAATTCGATTGTTTTATTTGTCATGAGTACTTGTTCCGAAGTACCAAAACGTTTAGCTACTTCGTCTAGTAACTCATTGACTTTTTCTTCTGGGTTTTCTGGTACTGGACGAGTACCCCAGAATTGTTCAAATGCTTCTGGTTGCATTGTTTCTTTAGCTTGCTCATATTCATTCCATTGTACTTGTTGACCATTCAATGTATTCAATGTTTCCAATAAATGGTCAGCATCCATAGGGTTAATAATTGTGTTACCTAAGAAGGCAGATGCATCATCATAGATATCACGTTGAATCGCTTTAAAGAACGGAGCTTTACCAAAGATCATTGGGAATGGAATAGCACCAGCTTGTTGCTGTTGTTGTTGGTACCAAGCACGGAAACGGTTGATATCATTCTTCACTCTATCTAAGAATTGGTCATCGTAATAAGGAGCTATCACTAATAATTGTCTTTGTCCTGTTGCGTCAGACTTAGCTATAGCTACATTCATGATCTTAATTAAATCCCAATGCTTATTTTCAAGGGTGAAGTTGAATAGTACTACAGCCGGTTGTTTTAACTCCACTTTAGTACCATTATCAGTGTTACAATAGATGCGATCTAAGTAAGATGCATCGATATAGAACATATCATCTTTGATTTCATACGATGGTTCGTTTGTATCAGACATAGCTTTGCTGATGGTTACATCACGACCACATTGTTCATAGATGTCATGGATGATATTTGTATATGTTTTATCATCATTGGTAGCGACCTTAGCGATATTCGTTACAATAACCAAGAAATTCTCATCTGTTAATTGCTGAGCATTGGCTTGGATATATTGTGTTGCCACATCAACGAATTGATTGACATATTGTTTTAAATCACGAGGACGCAATGCCTTCAATTCGTCAGATTGAGATAGACGATGTAAGAAGTTATACGCTGCGATGATGGACGATGTGGAACCATCACCAACCTTCATAACCATTTGATGAGAGATGGTTAAAATGGTATTTAAGATAGTATTATCTGTACGGTTATTGAAGTGAATATTCTTCAATACTGTGAAACCATCTTTAGTCAAATGATAAGTACCCATAGACTCAATAAGTGTGCTGGCACCATAGGGTCCTAATGTACTTTTTAATGCAGAAGCCACCATCTCGAAGATTTCTTGCATACGAGTTTTGAATTCAGCTTCTGTGATGACATTCCAAGGGTGTTTAGTTTTGTTCTCTGGAATCAATGGTGGAAATGTAGGTCTAGGAATACTAGACGTTTGTTCCATTGTATCGAAAGAACTACTTGTATCTTTTACTACTTTAACGGCGATTTGATTATCTTCCGCCTGATTATAGATTTCGCTCATAGTGGTATCTCCTTTATCCATTAAATAGGTATGATTCATTAACAATGAGTATTGGGAAAGTTGATACATTGACGTTATCCGCTAAGTCATGTTTCAGTATAAAATCCCGTTGATAATTATAACCATATGCTCCAACACCAAATACCATCTTAGGATATTTACCTGTACTGATGAGCTCCGCAACTCGATCAGCATCTGTGTCGTATACTAAATTGACAGATCCAATTCTGTCTAATACCCGTTCCAAGCTAGCACCTGTCACGTATTTGATTTTACCTAAACCATGCCTTACTTTGAGATCAAACAATTGACGCTTATCATATGTGGGATTCCACATATAGATATCATTAATTGCTTTCGAAAACTTGTAGTTCTCCAGTACTTTATCAAATTTAAGTGTTCGACTATCGTCTATATACAGTTTCTTAGATTTATCATATAGAAACTGATAGTTCTTTTCATAATCGAACTCTTTAATGGCTAACCACTCGAGAACATTCTTTACTGGACGATGTAACCAATGAAACATCAATGCTTCTTCAGTTAAGGTATCCAATAGCTTAAAATCAATTAAGTCTTTAAATTTATCACGAAATCGAGTCTTCACTAAATCTAAGATATAAAAATCCGCTGTCTTAATGATATCCCGATACGTTACCAAGATAGTCAGACTCTTGAGTTTATCATCTTCACTCATAGAACCTCCAAAAAAAAATACTTCCGAAATACATCGGAAGTATTTTCTAGTCACTAACGAATTACATCAAGTCACTTAATGCATCAAAAGATGCTGTTGATGTTTCCGCTAACGAACCGCCACCATTATCATTAGAAAGACTATCAGTTGGTGTTTTAATATCCCAAATATTTTGAGATGCACCACCACTGGAACGGTTCACAAAATTAGTACGATTACCGCTACCGTTATCAATACCTAATTTACCAGAAGCGGCTGCTCTGAATTCATATTCTCGGTTGATACGAAAACGGTTAGAAAAGTTGTCTGCATGTACACCAGCATTCATTAATGCGGAGCAAGCAGTAAAGAATTCACCTACACCCACTAATTCAGTGTATTGGCTATTCATGTCAATTTCACCTGTTGTAGGTGCATATTTGGTAATCACTGGATGTTTATCGAAATGGAATACCATGGATTCTGCAGGAATACGGTTTTCATCTAATTTACGATAGATACCAATGAATGGTTTTACTTCACCATATTGGTTAACACCAGTGGATACTACGAATAAGTTAACACGTGCACTAACAACGGCACGAGTACATTCTTCCCCTTTTTCAATAGCAGGGAGAATATCTTCTTTAATATATTTACCCACCAATACAGCATTATCTGGACTAAGTGCTACAGATACAGATTTTTTATAATCGTATACTTGTTTATTAGCTCGCTCAGCTTCAGGGAGTGCTGGATGGATTTTAATGGATGCCATACCATTCCAGTAATCGAATACGATGGTAGCATCTCCATTGTAGAATTGAATCCCACGAGTGTTGATATTATCAGTAGGATTCGTTTGACTTTGACTCGTCATAGATGTGTTGAATGCCATAATAAAGCCCTCCAAATATGAAATAATTTATCAATACCTGTTTGTTAGCTATAATGTTAGATATTACTAACCCTCTCAAACAAACAGTAAAAAGAATGAGTACGGTTAATCCATACTCATTCTTATAATATATACTTATTAGGTCATTTCATCTTCTGTGTATGTGATGTAAGAATCGATCTTAACACCATTCTTTGTTTTAAGATGAAGATTTTCATCTGGTAATCGTAATCTCCATTTTGTAGAATATACACGTAATGGAATATCGATATAGGTTTGACCTTCTTCCGTAAGCATAGTAAAGGATATAGACGCTGTTTTGAAGTTGGTCCAAATTCCCTTATCATTTATATATTCTAATACAAGGTTTTCCAATCCAGCCTTTTGGGACGGTTGCATAAAGGCAGCCCCACTAGCAGCCGTTTCATCTTTCACAAATTCGTGAGAAATGAAGATACGTTTAGGAGAGAATTTAATATTCCCTTCAATACCGTTAGCAGTGTATCTAAGCTGTTCTCCCACATAGGATTCTTGATCAGTCGTCCAAGTATATAATGGAATATCCAGGTTTTCGATTTCTGGACCATATATGATGGATACAATACCGATATTAGGTTGACCAATACGAACTTTAGGTTCGATGGTACCACCATATGTGATATTGTAGTTGCCAGTTGTACCAAGTGTTAACCCATTTGATTTATCATAGGTTGCGTTGATATTGACTTGGTTATTATTAGCATACTCATCACCATTGATAGTCACAAGTTTACCAGCGATATAACCGGCACCAGCACCACCGCCACCAGATTTAATGTATTTAGTAACACCATCTTCTATGATAAAGAATTTACTTACTTTACCAGGTTCACCATCATGGCCAGGTAAACCACCAGCACCACCTTCAAGGATAGGATTATCATACCCTTCTACCCCTTCAATCCAAATCTGTTTAACAGATTTACCAGGAAGTCCTCGACCAGCTTCTAATTGCTCAGCAGTCAAAGAATTCAATCCTGGATAGGCTGGGTTAGTATCGATAGTACCATTAAATTTAGCACCTGGAATTGGTTTGTCATTGGTAATGACACTGTCACCCAATAAGGCACTATTACCATTCATGCTAACGATATTGGTAATCGTTTTATCGGATGTAGTAACTTTAACCACAGTACCACGGACATTACCCATACGAGCAAAATCTCTTTCAGTATATGGTTGTGTTCCAGGATCAGCAGTATTAGGACTTAACCCTTGAGAACCAATACCGCCCATACCAATAGCATCTACTTTAATTACATGCATGGTAGGTTCACCATTACCAAAATGGAAGGATGTGCCATTATCTTCTTTAGATTTAGTGGTCAATGGTAAATCGGCACTTACTAATTCACTAGTGCCACGTTTAGGACTTGTATTATCGGTGGCATTACCGAAGTTACCGACTACCACATTGAGAGATTCGATATTGGATACATTAATTACGGTAGAACGTAATTGACCCGATGCACTGTGTCTATAGGCTGATGTGGTATCATTATATAGACCAGATGGTGTACCGAAATATAATGGGGTATTCACAGGGATTTCAGTACGAGTGACTTTACCTGTTACACCATCAATACCATACCCAATGATAGGAGAACCATCAAAAGAAACGGTTTGGTAATCTACGGATGAACTAATCAATCGATCTGTTTTACCTGTTTCAGTTACATACGTATCAACAGATGAACTCAATAGTTGAGCTTTCAATGCTGTGATATTATTAGGGGTTACGTTATGAACGTAATCATATTCAGAACCACCTGCCACTGTGATGACACATACTTTAGTTACACCTACAGGAATATTGAATGTGTATTGACCCGGTTGGGAATAGATAGTGACACCATTGGCAATGTTTCTATACGATTTTGATTTTAAACGAAATGTTTGTTTAGTACCGTCATCTGGCTTTATGTATATATCGAGAAGATTCTCGTCATATGAGTTGGTAGAGCCTTGGACGTACCCTGGCATAGTTGTATTCTCATCGACCTTAACATCAGTCGAAAGATATGGTTGACCGTCTTCTAAGTCACCAATCGATGAATATATGTCAGCATAGAAGGTTTCGTTCGTAGTATCTTTGGTAAACTTAAATCGTTTATTGAGTTTAGCCATTATTAACGATTGACTCCTTTCTTATGAAATACTTGTAATTGATATTACATCAATGTCTAAATAAAGAAGAGTTTAGGGTTTACCTAAACTCTTCTGTGTATTAACCAAATGATTCGATAATATCAGTATACCAATCGAATAACCAGTCAATATCTTCTGTTGTAGCATGTAATACAGTATATGGAGTAATAGTTGATGGAGTTGTTGCATTGATCACTTCCATCTCTTTATCATTCCAAGACGTTTCCGTTAATGGTTTTGTCAATTTACCGAAGTGTTTCAATCGATTGATGAGTAATAACATATCGAATGTTGTATTCAAATCCGTAGAAGAATTGATGTAAATCGCTTCTTCTTTATGGGAATCAATCCATTGAATAACTGCATTGAGTCTATCCATCATGTTGTTACATACTAGAAAATCCATATAATCAACACATGCTCTAAACATCATAGGATCCATCTTAGTTGTTTCGCAGATAGAATCAATATAGTCATCGATATATGTAAGAAATTCAACGGGTGGTACTTCGAATACATATTTACTTTCTACAATTGCTTTCTTGATAGCAATAAATAAAGCAATTTTTGCTTGTTCACGATATACGCGAGTTACATTGGAAAAGCATTCATCAATGGATTCTTTACTCCCATTAGAAATGATAGGGTAGGTGTTCATAATTTCCACATAATACGGATCTGACACTAACACACCTTGAGCAATTAAATTTCTAACAAACACTTCCATCCGTGGACCATATGTAGCCATATCTAATCGACATAATCGATTCAATAAAATCAATCGTTCTTCAGAACGAGTTGATTTATCAAGTTTATCAATGATCACATCTAATGGTAAATCATCAACATGTGTCACCAAATAGACCAATCGATTTTGTTCTTCAGTAATACCTTCAAGTATCGTTTCAACTGAAGCAATCTTTTCTTCTAATTGTACCGTACTATCTGTAATCACATTCATTTGATGATCGTTGCGAGCTAACTCATGTAATTCCACCAATTCTGGGTATTGATAAATGAATGGTTTACATTCATTTGGATACCAAACTATATTCATAATTAACCCTCCAAGGTCTTATCAATTAAAATAGGTTCTATCAATGCATATACATCCGATTCAAAGTATTTCAATACAGCCACACCGAAATCATCCGCATTAACAGACCGTAATGTATTAGCTATATAATTAGACAATTTTCCATTACTAGACAGTCCAACCAAATAATCCAGTTCATTATCATCTAAGTAGTCTTCTATAGCTTTTTGCATATGTTCAGGTACGATCATATGAATTGCATTCAGTAATACCGCTAGATGTGAAAACATAAACTCATTATGCGTATATAACGAACGAGTGAATTCTTCTTTATGTTTCAAGCAAAAGATGATATAGTTATATACTAAATCAAATGCTGTATTCATATCTCGATCTTTTTCGTATCGTTTTACACATATGATAAGATATAAATATAATGACCGAGTATTATATTTTAGATATTCGGCATCAATCTGCTCCATTTTATGAATAATTTTAACGATATTGCTATCGTATATAGATAGAGCTTTCTCGGCTGTGATAGAACCATCAATGAGTTTATCACGTAAATGTGCTACTAATTGATCGATAGATTCGACAATTAACATCTTCTCTAATGATTTGGTCATCTTACATACTCCAGCGATTTGACTATAAATAACATTCGATTTAGTAATATAATCATCGATAGTAGATGCTTCTATAGTACTCGTTTTCATAATGAAATATGCTTTAACGATATTGGCCGATAAAGCAAATAATTCATTTAGATTTAACGTTTCGAACAGAGTAATGAACTCTCGGATAGAGGTGTCCCTATCAATCCAACTAGACATCAATCGATACAAGCACTCTAGCTTAGTTTCCTTATCGTCCGTATTTGCTAATATGGATTTTACATATATCGTATCACTTTCACGATTAGATACCTGAAATTGTTCTAATAATGATGGATAGTTTCGCAATATACGTCTAACTTGACATATATAATGAAAAGCAACTTGATTAATCTGTTTTATACGACAAACTCTAGGGAATCCAATTCCCCAGAGTTCTTTAATTTCTGTAGCATACGACTGAATACGTTCATCATCTTTGACTACATCATAAATTCGTTCAGGTAGATAAATTAACATCAATAACTCCTCCAACTATATTTTGGTTATCAGTCGGTGATAAGCAAGTCTTATAATGACCGATACGCCATTTAATCATTTCATTTCTAAGATAGGTTTCGGTATCTTTATGCTTATTAGCTGCATCGGATACAGCCGATTCTATCACATGTATATAGTCACACCAATTAGGATTTGGTTTACCATAGTCACCAAAATTAACAGAGCGATCAACTATACAGCCTCCATTACAAAAGTATCGAATATCACATGTTTCACATGTAGGATTATGGATACACTGACGTTCAGCACACTCGATCTCTTCGGTAGCGTCATCGTTCGTTAAGTCGAAGTATGGTAATTTACTATTAGATATTGAGCAAGGGTATACACGACCATTATGGGAGATAAATATCTCTGTCATTAAACCACATCCACCATGATTCTGTTCAACTGTACCTGTGACATGTTGTAAGTATTCGGTAGTGACAATCTTAGGGATAAACCGATTGGGGTTTTCTTCTAACCCTGTTAGATAATAATCAATCACTGCACTGTATTGGGATTTGAAGTTTTCATAATTATCATCTGGGATTTTGAATGGGGTTTTATTATGATTCCAGCAATAGTTAACCCCTGTTTGTTTATGAAATTCTTCAAGTTCTTCAATATCAGCAAGTAAATCCTGTTCATTACCAGTCAGTATTTTCTGTATACTGACATAACGACTTAGGTCTATGTGTGTATATTTTCTTAACTCCACTAATGCATCAAATGGAACTCCATCGTGATCAACCCGAGTACCGTTTCGTATATTATCATATGATACAACGATTTCAAATGGATATTGCTCATATAGTTTCATAAGACGTTCTTGGTTAACCGTGAATCCTGTTATGATTCCAAAGCGATATCTCCGTTCATTCGTACCAGAAATCGTTTCGTTGTAATACTTAGGGATAATCTTTTCAATAATATCTATTTGTAAAGCAGGTTCACCACCAAAGAATGTAATGGTTCTGGAATAGTTTCCCTTATCTTGGTTGATGAGTTCCATGGTATATTCAACTTCTTCTAGTGTCATACCCTTCAACTCTGGGTCGATATAGCAATATTTACAAGCTAATGGGCAAGCATAGGTTAGATTGAAGAAGATGGATTGCCAAGAACGAAAACTATTCAAAGACCGAAGCATTCGTTTAATACGAGTTTTAAACTCTTTACTCAATTCCGGCATTTTGGTTACCTCTAAATTTCATATATTCAAAATCCATTGTGGACTCCATACCACTACGCCATGTACGATAGCGTAGAATTCGTTCGATGATAAGATCTCGATTCTTACAAGAATCAGAATACAACTTATCACGGAATGCTAATAGTGCTTCTACTACCGTTTTAGTTTGTTCACAATACCCGAGATTAATTTCATTGAGATTACCTAGATAGGAACGTTCATATCGACAACCACCGAAGCAATATTTGTTATAGTCACACGTGTCACAATCTGCTGGACGCTCATGTACATCAGTAGCAATATCAGTATTTAGCTCTCTATCTGTAATATGACCCATTTTGAAGTCTTCGGAGTATTGAGATAGCATAGTACAGGGATAAATATCCCCATTTGGACGAATGATAATTTCAGAACCTACATTACAAGCCATACACTTTCTATCTTCTAGGATAGACCCTATCATAGAAGCAAGACCTGCTGTAATAAATGGTGATTCATCTGTCAATATATCATCCAATATCATTCCCAATTCTCGTTTAAGAACTTCCGGGAAATCAGAATCTAAATTGGTTTCATGAACTAATGTGAAATCAGCATAGAATAATCCACTATACTCTTCACTCATACGTTTAAACTGACGATAGGTATCATGGAAGTAATAGATATTACTATCATTGATAACGCATCGAACTTGTAATTTAACTCCCTGCTCTAACGTATATAGAATATTTTCATATACCTGCTGAGCAACGGGATCCTTATTGACTAACTTACGTTCACTTCCTTCAAATCCATCAAAGGATAATTGTAATTCCCAAGGTTTACTACTTGGTTTGATTACATTTTCTATTAGATCATGGAAGTTTTGTTTAGGAAATGTGGACGTTACAATTTGAAATACTTTAACATCGTCTTTATACTTCTCAGTAAACCATTTGATATCATTAATACCCAATAATGGTTCACCACCAAAGAATATGATTCTTGGTTTTGTTTGCACCTTCTTCATCATAAGGTCCATTGTATCTCTACTCATACGAGCAGGATTATCTCTATCTTTAATGTAACAATATTCGCATCGCAATGGGCATGCTTCTGTTAACATAAGATAGAAGTCTACCTGATATGGTAGAAAGAATGGTTTTTGTTCTACCATGATTGAATCCTCTCTATATTATTAGATACTAGCATCTTATCATCTTCCGTATATTCACGAGACTCTGTTAATGGAAGATTACATTTGGTGTTCATCTTGTCAGTATAGTGGGATTCTACAACAGAAGTACCAACATTCCAGAATGTACGAATATCATATTCACTGATATTAACTTTCTTAATATTTTCCATGAATATTTCTCGTTCAATAGATAATAGATGACAAAGATTCTTTTGTTTGTTATTCATACCCTTATTAAGGATATAATCAGATGCAGGGCATTCGAAACAATGTTCATTCTTACATGATTGGTAGTCGCAGTCTGGTTTACTGAAATATTCTTTTTCAAATCGATGAATTCGATCTTCATAGAATCCTTCCAGTATGTGACCAATCTGCATACTTCTATGGTCAGAAAAGAATGTGCATGGATAAATGGAACCATCAATATCAATATGAATAGAATTACCTAGTTTGACACAAGATGTTTTAGCTAAGAATGACGCATCTGATAGTATGTATCGACAGTACATATTTTGCCAATTATAATAACGGAATCGCTCTTTCAAATCAGGATATGTTTGAACGAAGCGATTCGCCATACTCTGTAGAGCCTTCGTATAGTCGGCGATGAATTTAGGGTTTGTATAATCTGCTTCATGAATATAATAGAAGGAGAAGTTACGTAACCCGACACCTAAGCAATAATCTAGGCTAGGCATCATATCGTTGATTGTATCAGGAGTTACGGCAAAAGCGATATTAATCTCATTCGCATATTCTTGGTCAACGATATATCTAATATTATCATTAAAGAACTTATCGGATAAGTTCTGTAGTTTACCTTTACGACTATGAGTGTATGAATATACTCCATCCCATGATACAGTGATTGAATCAGGACGTATGATACCTCGTTTAACGAAATCAACTATTCCCGGAAGATTAGTACCATTCGTAATAACACTCATGATAAATTTTACATCAATAGATTGACTGATTCGTCTAAGAATCCGTTCAATCTTTTTGAACTCATCTAATTTAACAGAGATTTCTCCACCAGTGACTAATACATCAACTTCATCTGCCAATGGTAATGACTTGATAAAGTCTTCTAGTTTATCATAGTGAGAGAATGTCTTGGATGAGTCTTTTGTTACTTTTTGTTGATGACAATACACGCAATCTAAATTGCAGAAGTCTGTCACTTTAATCGAAATACGATTGATAGAATCAAACATAGTACCCTCATACTAGAAAATGAGAAGGAATGGTATAATACCATTCCTTCTTACTGATACAAAAATTAATGTGAGCCACACTTTTGGTCATGACACCAGTTAACAGAGTTACAAGCAACTTGACAACCAACTTGACAGTTAACTTGACAAGAACGATTACATTTGTTAGCACTGTTAAACCAACCATTGACACGGTTTAATGTACTTTCGATTGTACTAACAGCATTTAATGCTGCTTGTAGCTGTTGTAATTTAGCAATAGTATCTTTTGTCACTTGAGTTGGTTCTGTTACATCACTTAACCCAGGACCATCATCACCTGTTACATTTTGTCGAATTTCTGTAATAGCGGAATTGATACCGTTAACCACTTCATTGAATTGATCCGCTTTCACTCGGTGATTGGTATCAATGTGTGTGTTAACTATATTGGCTCCCTGAAACTTATCTTGTTTTTTATCATCAGGTACCACATTACGTATTTGACCACCATATTTATGACAACCCCAAGATAAACCAGGGCCTGAACCTCCAGCTTCGACACCAGGATTTGATTTAACTGCACGGATACCTCGAGAAAATTTAGTTAATTTGTTAATCTTCTCAACTAATCCATTTATATCATCGGCTTTAATTATCGCCATTCATTTCACCACCGTTCATAATTGCTTGGTATTTATCAAGTTCCTCAACCACATCATTTAGAAGTTTATCAGATACGATGTCAATATATCGTTCTGCTAAACGAATATATGGAGGAAGAAGGATTTTTTCCTCACCAAATATAGATTCTTGGATACTTGCAAAATCTAACATGATCACATTGATATCATTTTGATGCAAGTGATCGATAGCAGTATCCAATAACTGTTTGAATTCTAAGTTACGTTTCAAGATAGCTAAGCGTCTGGAACGGAGATTAGTACTATGGAGTATCTTATCTTGGTACTCTGTAGCAATATGATACATAATATCCATATGACGACATACAGCTGGGTTTACATCATTAAATGAATGACCATTCGTAAAACTTTCAGCAGGACAGCCACCTAGACATACGTTGTTATATTGACAATTACCACACGTACTGCGATCGAATTGAACATTAATCATATCCATAACACTTCGATCGAATTCGTCGGTAATCATATTACCCATATGCAACACTTCACAGTTACGGAAGTTAGTATGGACTTGGTGACATGGGGTTAGTTCACCATCGTAACCGATAGCTACCCAAGCATTTTTACCAAATCCACATGGACTTGTATCATTCGTATCAGAATCATAGCATAAATAGATGAAATCTTCAATGTTTTTAACTTGGAGATTTCGTCTTTCTTCTGAATTGTATTTATCTAATGCAAAATCATAAATTTTACGGATTTCAACTTCGAATTGTTGATAAACTTCTTCATCCCATTCTTGGTCATATACGAAGCATGGAGCAATTCTGTCAAATCCTAAGTCATACATATCCTTCATAGATTGGAATGTATACCGAATATCTTTTGGTGGTATAGTAATACGGGCTTCCATATTTAATTTCAAACCACCATCGAACATGCGTTTGATATTAGATACTACGGTATCATAGGAGTTACTTCTATTTCTATTATGCAACTCTTTCGTACCATCAATGGATACTAAGACACCAAAATTATTATCATAGAAGAAATCAATCATTTCATCTGTGATATGAACACAGTTCGTAGTAATACCGTATTGCACAATGAATTCTTGCTCATTACAATATTCCACTATCGCTTTAATTACAGGGAAGTTTAATGTAGGTTCCCCACCAAAGAAGCTAATATCTAGCTTAGCTGTGGGATCATGTGTATATACATTCTCCCTAAAATTATCACATAATTTTTTGATGATGATCATAGCATCATCTTCACTCATATAGTTATGAGCTTTATCTTCTTCAAAACAATACGAACAGCGTAATTGACAATCAGTTGTGATTGTCAATACGGCTGCACGGACTGCCATTACGTCATTAAATTGACTCATGGATCCTCCAAATAGTTTACATATTATTTCCAGTCAGCACCAAAGGCAACGAATTCGTCACCCTTTCTAAATTTGATCACTGGTTCGTCTGGATTTGTTTCATAATCGAACCATACGAGTACTTTTTGATCACTGACTTGTCTTCCACCAAATTGGAACTTACTTGCTAATGCATCAATCTTAGTTTTATTGGATTCAGTAATCGCTGTCAATTCAGCTTTCGCTGTACCGATAGATGTTGTTAATTGTTTAACATCGGCTTTTTCACGGCCATCCAGTTCTTTAATTTTATTGGTAAGGGATGTATCAGTTTCAGTGATTAACCCTTCTAACCGTTGAGCCGTATTTTCTAATTTAGTGGTAATCAGATTATGGTTATTCGTTACTTTTGTTTCGATAGCATTCAATTGAGCTGCAATATCATTATCAATTTTATTTTTCAAGCTTTTGAATTGATTATTTAGACTTGTATTAAAGTCTCCTAATCGTTGTTCTAAGCTTGCATTCTTAGAAGTTGTATCAGCTGTTAAGGCACCCAATGCTTGTTCAATCACTGCGAATTTAGATTGAATCAATGCATAGTAGTCTTCACTGACAACTCTACCATTATATGCTAAACCCATAGATAAGGTCTCCTTTCATAAAGGTTATAGTAATTGTATTAGTAGAATGTTTCAGCGGGTAGAAAGACTAGGTAGCTAACAAAGTCAACTACCTAGTCATATTATTTATCCCAATTGATATAATTATACATCTCTTCAACAGCTTCCGCTTGATTGATTTGGTTAGTAATTTCCATACCACGTTTAGAGCAAGCAAGTTTATGCTTACGGAAGTCTTTTCGAAGTTGTTTCACTTGATCAACTGTTACTGTGTCATTCAGTTTATTCGTAGATTCTTTAGGATCTCGAGTTGTACGATAGACAACACTGAAGCCTTCTTCCTCTTCATCTTCCAATAGTTCAAAGTCCATATCTAACATTTGTTTGGCATCACCGTTATAAGGGAAGAAGTATTGATCCCCTAACGCTTTGGAGAAGAACCCTTCTTCGATTTTTTGTGTTACTAATAGGTCTTTACGATATAACGCAACATGACGATGATCATCTAATGTGACAGGAACTGTTCTAGTGGCAGGGGCTCTAAAGGAACCACCTTCAAACACGTGACCAATTTGGATTTGATTCCCTTCGGAATCAAGCATGTCTGTGATATCGGTCCATAATGAAATAGGAGAGAAAATAGTTCTAACCCATGTTAAATCATTAAGGGTTTCCACGATATCGTTTACACGCCCATATTTAATTTCAGCAAAACGATTCATATGATAGTCCTCCTATAGTTATACAATGTAAATGTGACCACCAGGGATTTTACCTGCTAAGCTATCTACTTCTTGTTTATTGTAAACTTCTTCTTTTGAATATGTTTGTGAACGTAGATATACATCACGTTTTAATGCATATTCGCTAGCATCTACATTACCAAGTTTAGATGCATTCTCAGCAACAAAACCTTCCATAGCGGAAGCAGGGATTGTAATATCACGAGAACCATCGAATTCAATACCATTGATACGAATCGCTCTGGAGAAGCGAGTAGCTACATCAGCAGTTGTAGCAGAATCTACTTTAGGGATTGTGATATTTTGAGAACCATCGAACGTTACCCCATTAATGGTTACGGCTTTTTTCAATTTACCTGTCGTTTTGGAGTACGTTACATCATCGATGTTAATATTTTGAGAACCGTCAAAGGAAACACCATTAATTGTTACAGAACAACTTAATTTATCAGCAGTTCTAGCACGGTCTGCTAAGGCTGCTTGGTCAATACCTGTCGTTTTGAACGTATTTACGATTTTAACTGCGGCATCTACATTAGAGCGGATTTTCAACAATTCCGTTTGGTAGGCATCCATATTGCCAGAAATAGATGTGACACTAGCTTGCATTCGATTGATTTGGTTACGAATGTCTGGATGTGCCAATGGGGATGCATTGTGTGCTTCTAATGAACCTACATTAATCGTACTGCCTGGTGTTGTAGAACCGGTATCAATACCAGTAAATTTACCATTATCCGTCCACATATAGATGGCACCTTCATCTTTAGTTGTGATGGCATTATATGCGGCACGATTTTCTAGCATAATAATATTAAGACCCAAGGTACCATCGCTATCAATTTGGAAGTTATTGTTAACTTTCAAACGACCATGGTCATTCAGGTGACCGAAACGAGTATTACGAATCGCAGAATCCAATTTCTTGAATGCATCCATACCCGTATCTTTATTATTCAATTCACCTTGTAAATGAATGTGTGTGTCAGGTACTTGAGTATAACCATGCATCATAACATCAGTAGCATTGTTTTCAAAATATACAACTACGTAATCTTGACCACGACCACCTTGTTCAACGCGTGTGTTATACTTATATTGACTATGGAGGACCTTAATTTGATTATCAGGCATTATACATGTACCTCCTTCATTGTTTTATATGTAATAGAAGTAATTAGTATAATGTTACCATGACGGATTTGGCAAAAAAAAGAATACCTAGCGGTATTCTTCATCGGTTGACTATTCTATGATACTTATATCTCTATAAGTTTACCAAAGTTGTAGTATTTCAATATAACGTCGCTTGCATTAGTATTACTACTAACGGGGCACATAACCAATCTTATCCATTGGTCACAGTACCATCCCCTTACAGATATTTCTACCAATAAGGTCACATAAGAATTCTCTTCTTATGTGGATATGTAATTCTCGATATATTTACCCATGTTTATTATGTTTTTAACTTTGGCTCTACTACAAAGGAGCCGCCATACATAACCTCATATATCATTACATATCTCTCAAGCTTCATTATACGTTATTATCATAGAATAGCTACTATATTAATTTAGAGATAAAGTTGCATGCACTATAAGTCTTTCACCTCTTATAGTGGACCAATGAATATTTCTACCCATTGATTCTATCGATATCGGACCATCCTAGCTATTGAGTTTCCCCTACGGCTAGAACTAGATTACCTTTCGGTAACCAGATATCGATCATGGAGAGCCTCTCGACTTACCTCCATGGATATACACTCAGATCTATATTAACCTAACCATCCCTCTCTAATATAGTTGAGTTGAATAGTCTAATTTTTATAGTATATGTATATCTTCACACTTCTCATGTCACTACATCACCATCTTGCTGCCACTCGCGAACTAAGTATAGCATATGTAGCTTATCTATTATTAATAAAAAAGAATACTATTAAGTATTCTTTACGGTTGACTATCAATAGACACTAAGCCATAATATTTCAATATAACGTCGCTTGCATTAGTATTTCTACTAACGGGGCACATAACCAATCTTATCCATTGGTCACAGTTCCATCCCCTTATAAGTAGATATTTCCATCTACCCATAAGGTCACATAAGAATCCTCTTCTTATGCGGATATGTAACTTTCGATATATTCACCCATGTTTATTATGTTTTTAACGTTACCTTATTATGGTGAAGGTACCGTACATAACTTCATATATCATTACATATCTCTCAAGCTTCATTATACGTTTATTCTAGTTGATAGCTACTATATTATTTCAATAATAACGTTGCGTGCGAAAATCTATGACGTTAGGGCGAAACCATTGTCTTATCATAGCATCGGGCCAATGAATATTTCTACCCATTGATTCTATCGATATCGGACCATTCTAGCTATTAGATCACCTCATACGGCTAGAACTAGATTACTTTAGCAGTAACCAAATATCGATCATGGAGAGCCTCTCGACCTACCTCCATGGATATACACTCATTATCATTAGCCACACATAGATTTCTCTAATATAGGGGGAGTATATCTATCAATAGCTTTTCGATTCATATGTATATCTTCACGCTTCGCATATCACCATGTCAACATCTTCGAGACGCCTCGTACACTGAGTATATCATACATGGCTTACTTATTGTTATATCATTATAGTAATTGATTACTTGTGGGTAAACTTATAACCGTTTACTCCGATCATATTTCTTGCTTCAATTAGGTAACATTGTCTAGTCTTAGCCGATCCACGTCTAAGAGAGACTTCTTGTATGTCCTGTGAAGCAAAATTCTTATAGATACCTGCAAATTTACTATTTGCATAGTAATCCATAGCGATACTATTTTCACTCATATCAACAAACGCATTATATGAAATGAGCAAATGCTCCAGTATCAGTCTATATGTAATTATAAATTCCTTCCCATACGCCCTAAGGAATAGGTCGAATATGTATTCATTACATTTATCTCGACCGACAGTAACATCATAGATATAGTCAGATAGACCATTAATAAATGATTGCTGAACGAGTTTCTTGGCATTGAATACACCGAAAGGAATACAGCGATGGACGTTAAATTTATTAATCGTCCGCTTACCAACCCACCCAGATAACACTTCACGAATAATAGATATAAATCCATTTGGTATTGTGGATGAAATGGAGATGGTTGTATTCATCTGACGGTATCCACTATGTATTATCCTAGATATGAGTTTATCGTCAATTTTTCTGTAACGATTAACTCTAGCACAGTTATAATTGAAGTTGGATATTATCTTCTCGCAGTCAACTACATCTTTACCGAAAGATAATATAATAGTATCATCACTCGGGAATCGTATATGCTTCAATTTTCTTAAATTGTATGCGAGTAAATATGCGACAATTGAGTCGATCTCATCATCTATATCAGTTTTACCCCATATAATATCATCCGAATTCGATAAGCGACATTTCTTAAAATATCCAACCTTATCATTTAGAATGATATTATTATCATTGTATATTTCGACACCATTTAGAAACGTCAATGATTCCTGAAGGTTAATGGGATTAGACTCAATATACCCGCTTACGCGTTGTATCGATTGAATATCACTATTCAATATATTGACACCTTTTTGTTTTTGGTATATTATGTCGATTGGTTCTGTGACTATACGCTCACCTAGTTTATAAGTGATATAATCACCTTTATGTACTATTATCTTATACATAGTATCACCTCCTTTTTATATTTTATTTGATAGAATCGTTTCTATCTTATCGTAATAATATATAATCAAAAATTAAGTAAAAAAAGAATACCTTTCGGTATTCTTTTTATCCTAGAACAATGCTTCCAATCTATCTAAAGATTCTAGGAAGCATGTTCTATTTCGACCAGTATATCTAACGATACCTAAGTGGATATGGTAAGCCACTAATTCAGACTCAACCTCTCCACTAAATTCGTTATATGTTAATAATAACCCATAATATACAGATCGAAAAATGTTACTTGCCCGTTCATCGACATTGAAAAAGACGAATTTATGTCGTCCCCATTTATCTGTTAATCGGGCAACGTGCTTATTACCGACCCTTACATGTTCGGTTTTAAATCTTGAGTTGTCTTCTAATACACTATTGAGCGTTGTGCCAAAGTATTTGCACATAGCGATTGAATAGATGTAAAGTGGCCAATAGACCACTTTACCAATTAGAAACACAATAACTTTTACTAATACATCACTTTTCATTTTTATTCTCCTTAATAATACTAATAATAATAATTAAAATAAATCTTCCAATACTGCTTCAAGTAGGTCTAGTTCCATTTGCATATCGAGCTCAGAATCATATGATTCAAACTCAGACCATTGGAACTCATCAACAACTGCAGATTGTAATTGGGATAAAGATACTTGTAACATAAT
>ERZ773051.25-NODE-25-length-133054-cov-8.586358_pt1 | contig 133054 bp, 134 predicted proteins | sample MGYA00580631_ERZ773051 | MGnify/ENA primary metagenome ERZ773051 (study PRJEB29015, sample SAMEA2738137) | human oral metagenome | biome: human oral; feature: human-associated habitat; material: saliva | place: China | collected 2204 ... | reverse complement strand
AGAAATTAAATAAATATAAATATATTACATTACTTCACATCAATAATATATACTTATAGGAGGTAAAAATACGGAAAATAATGGCGATGTATCCAAAGCAATAAGCCAACACGATTATTGCCCGGATACATCACCATCATCATTAGGAGTACCATGAAAGAAAAGTATCTACCTATATGTCTATAAAAACGTCATTTTAACATTACTGTAATACAAAATCATATAACTCATCCTATGAAAGGAGAATGCATATATGCTTAGAGAGTTTAATGAATATAAAATATCTCTCCTTATTAGAGGCGAGAACTCTACAGGAGATGATCTCGATATTCAGATTCCTAAGACATTCGCCGAAGGCGTCTATATCAATAAACAAAAAGATACTGTATTAGATCATGTACGAAGTCAAATCGTTCATGCTACTAAGAAAGATCATATCATCTTAGCCCATGGTAATAAACCATTAGGGTTTGCTATCTTAGAACCAACAGGGTATTTGAAAGATGATCAGTATAATCCAATTCTTGTTGGGATTAATCGAGAATATAAGAATATCGTACAGATGTTAATCCGTTCTAAACTAGACCCAGTGCATGATATTGGTACTATGGCTATGGTGTTGGATGCCTCTAAAGGTGATGATACTGTTAAGAAAGCACACACTTGGGCAACGTACCGATTCAAAGGTGGAGACTCTAGTTACCTAGAAAACTGGGATAAGATGGCTGAAGAAGAGTCTATTGAATTCAGTTTCTCTTGGGCTGATTTAGGAGCTCCATTTAGATCCACAAAAGATGAAATCGATCGATTGGGGCAAGAAGGTCATACCCATGAAGCCATGGAAGCTTTGAATAAATTATCTGCGATTCTTGATCATCTATACTTTGGTACGACTAAGATTCGTAAACGGGAAGAAGTACCTTCCTATAAAGTTACTGATAACTTGATGAGTAATAAACTCTTCCCAGGTGACTTAGTTATGTACGTAACAGGGGAACGAGAAAACCCAAAACTGACTCCATTTGGTGACCCAATTCATGACCATAATCAAGATACCTATCCTCATCAAGCACAAGTCATTCGTCCAGATACATTAACCTTACATGGTGACATGACTGGGTATTATGAAAATAATCAAGATATGGTCATTGCCCCCAAGATTAAAAGCAATATGGTAACAAAACTCGATCGTTTCTTCGCGAATTGTCATAATCTAGTTAAAGTACCTTGGTATGATACAGCTGAAGTTAAAAGTATGAAAGAAATGTTCATGAATTGTGAAACACTGGCTGATATTCCTACGTTCCAAACAGATAAATTGGAAAATGCATCACGTATGTTCCTTGGTTGCTCATCATTAAAGTATTTTCCATATATCACTACATTGATGCTAACCGATACATCTGAGATGTTTAAAGATTGTACATCATTGGTGAATATTCCTAGTTTAGAACTACATCGTGTAACAGATGCTCATAGTATGTACCAAAATTGTACATTATTATCGACTCCACAACGAGTAGCGTTACCAATGGTAGAAAATACCATTTCTATGTACGAAAATTGTATCGATTTAGAAGTGGTAACTTCGTTAGCTATTCCATCGGCAAAAACATGTGAATCTATGTTCCGCAACTGTGAAAAGCTAACTACTGTTAGTAATATCAACCTTAGTGAATGTGCAAATGCTGAGAATATCTTTGATGGGTGTATTAGATTAAGAAATGTATCCTGTCAGCAGAATAGTATAGGTTGTAACATTTCGTTTGCAAATACTCAGCTTACAAACCAATCATTCGAACAAGTCATCGGGGGTTTAAAAGATCAACTCCATGATCCAAAAACGGTCAATGTACGTAATACGAATGTTGATGTTACCGATAATCGAGTAATGAATTTAATCAATAATGCTAAGATTAAAGGTTGGACTGTATTACATTAACTTTTAATCATTTTAGAACAATAAAGTACGCATTGTTTAACCTCTTTCTTTGCAATGTGTTATCTTATCTTCGTGATAGATGTAGCGTATCATCCACCCATAATATACCTCCACGTAATATGTATCGGGATATGGCTACATCTATCACATCTCTATCAAAAAAAAATAAAAAAAAAGAGAACTAGTCGTTGACTAGTTCTCTTCTTCTTTTCCTTAGTTGAAGTTCAACCCGTAACAGCCAGTAGGCTGCCCGGATTCGTCCTTTCTAAGGGCACCTGGTGATGCGAGGTCTTTACGATCAGGCAATGCCTGTCTTACGGCCATCGACACGATGATGACAACGTCATCTTGTGCTTCAGGAAGACCTTCTACCTTACCATAAATTGTGCGGAACATTTGTAACCCGTTGTCTTCAGACACCATTTCAGATGATTCTGCCCGACGGGCTTGTACACCTGAAAATGGTACTTCAAGAACAAGGTCATCAGTTTCTTTGTTGAAAATCCGTACCGTGTGTTTACCACACATATTAACGTACGTTTTAGCACCATGTTGCACAGTCAATACTGATTCCATTATTCTTCACCTCCTTCTTCAGACTCAGATTGGTCCCAACCCACTAAACGTGCAACTGACTGTGGACGAGCCACAGCGTACACCAATAGACCTAAACATAATCCATCAACTAAACCTAATAAAACACGCATAATTAATTTCTCCTTTCGGAATATAAAATAAATAAAAATCTTTCTTGAACAGAATCTACGGAACTCTTTGGTCTAACCGAAACTATATTTCCGTTTCTATTCATGGTTATAATATATAAACAAAGTAGTACACTTTTACACATATTTTTGGCAAAAAAAGAATACATCAAACTGATGTATTCTTTATATTTTTATGAGTTCAAGAAATCCTTGTGGGCTAATACCCATTCCTTCAACTCATAAAAATCGATTAAGTATTCGTTGTCGGTGACATGTTCACCAACAGTAAACACAGTTGCCTCATATACGTTCGGCTTAGCATCCAAACGTACAATAGACATTGCCTTAGTCACATCCTTGTTAGATACCTTAGTATCATATAACCAAGTGTAACCGTAAGAAGTATACCCATGTGCCCCGTGGATTACCACGTTATGGGTAGCTCCAAAAGTTTCTTCTAAAAACGCATTTAAATTCTTATCTAACTTAGTAGCCATTTGAATTCTCCTTTGTATTATATAGAAACATTTTTATTCATAACTATAATATATATTCGACTTATTGAACTTTTACAGTTAACAAAAAAAAAGAGAATGAGTACACTGACTCATTCTCTACCTTTTATTTATCTAAGAAATCACGGTGTTTATTACACCAGTCTTGGACTTCTTCTATTGTGTATAAATTAACTGGATCACTTACTTGGTGAGTGTCTTCACATGCTGTTGCACACTCATAGGAATCTGGTCGATAATCCAATCGAATAATCGATAAATGATGAAGACCTTCCATAGAGAAAATCTTTATATCAAATAAGAACGGTAGATGTTTACCCCGATTGATAGTCACATAACCTTGTTTAGCAAATTCATCAATCCATTTAATTAAAGCAAGATCGTTCTTTTTCATATCTATAATCTCCTTTTACTACTAGTACTACAAAATAATAGAACTATTGAGTATATCTATGAATACCCTATTTATTAGAATAGAAGGAAATGGACGGAGGCTAAGTCCAGTTTACTATAAGATATATTTGATAATGATTGCACTAATTAGAGTAGCTATAATTTGGCAAACTATAGTAATTGCTACTTTAAGTACAGATATCATAATATGGTATCTCATAGGAAACTCCTTTCCCTCAATAGTTCTTCTTATATATAATATATAAACACAAAAAGAATAGAGATATGCATTACGCATATCTCTATTTCTATTATTCACCAGCAATCACACCAGTTACTTTGTACACCATGTCGCCTTCTTTATTATCTAAAGTATCGACATTTTCGCCATATTTAATAGTACCTGTTTGGCCTTTTTTAGCCAAGGCATTTAATTTTTCTTCAGTCAATGTGTTTAATACAGCAAGATTAGCATGTGTATGGTCATTAGCAACCATAGCATCAATGTCAGTTTTACTGCTAGTATACATACCATTGACATGATCAGGATGAACGACATAATCCATCAATTGGGCTTTAGTGATGGATTCATATGTCTTAGCTTCATTAGTGCCAGCGACTTTAACAATTTCCCAACCTTCATGACGTGCAGCTACATCATCATTATCTTGAGCGTCGAGAACCATTACCATTTCACCAACTTTAACGTCGGTAGCAGCTTTCAATGCAGCAAAGTTAGCATAGTCACGAAGACCTACACCTTTAGTACCCATTAACGTATCAGGTACTAAGCCTTTATCATCAAGAACAAGGCCCTTGTTTAACACATTAGCACGTTGGTCAGCTGTTACATGGATATCAGCATTAGCAAAGTGTTCGCGTGTTGCTTCATTATCTTGTAAGCCATCAACTGTTGTTTGAGGATAATATACATGGTATTGATTATCAGACTCGAGTCGACGAATTACAATCTTTTTAATATCATTAGCCATTTACTATGCTCCTTATTTAAAAACATAAATGTGGAATTAGCTATTTGCATTATATAAATGTTAAATAGTCAGTAGGTAAAAGCAAAAAAAAAGAGAACCCGAAGGTTCTCTTTTTACTTATTATAGTAATCGACGCGTTTAACGTCTTTCAAGATTTTAGCAACCTTACGGTGCTTTCCTAAGAGACGGTAACCCGCAATAATTACTTTTAAGTTCGATGGAGTTGCAGTAATCATATACTCCTCCCCTTCGAATTCTTGTGTCAATCTTGCACCAGGGCCATTATAGTATACTGATGTATAACCCAAGGCTTTCATATATTTTAGTGCATTTTCTTTTCCTAACCACTCTGGATGCCAGTCACAGAGTAGTTCATTTTCATCGATTAAGTCATATTTTAATACTTTCAATATTTTTTGTTCTACATTAGTGGATGGAACAGCAATTAATGTTTGATAACCGTCGTTTAATGTAATATTTTTAAATCTCATTTTTATCTCCTTTATTTTTATAAAATAGTGTCATCTATAAACAACCCTAAAATTAGGGCTATTACAATAACTGGGATTTCTAAATACGTAAACCACTTAGGTTGTGGTTTATCCATACCAAACAAGATAAGGCTAATTGCTCCCATAAGCATAGCGACTGTCATAATTACGTCTGAAATACTGAACATTTTTATTTCTCCTTTGTGATACAATATTGTAATTATGAATAGAACCAATGATTATTTTTAATGACTTGATATCTTTCGATACTAGTTGATATAAAAGGAGGTCATTAAAAAGCTGAAACTATCATAAAATAAGTTTGATGATCAATGTGCTAACTAATGTTACGATTGTTTGTGTCACAATCAGTACCATTAGGTCGAACATCAATCGAATCAATTGATATTTCATAACAGTTCCTTTCCCATTGGTTCTATTCATGATTATAATATATATTTATTATCTATAGAAATACTAATAAATGTGGATATACTCATATGAGTATATCCACTTAGTTTTATCTTATAGAGCAGGTAATACAATCCAACCTTTATTGGTTGCTACTGCACGTTCTGTAGCAGTTAATTTAGTAACACCTGGAGTACCGATTAGATTGATCACTTTATTTGTTGTAATAGCAGGTAAGCTAGCAAACAAACGACGAATACAATCCAAATCAAGTTTAGTATTTTCTAAAGAAATAGAGCATGTTAATGTATTAGGTTTGAAAGAGATTTCAGAAAGACTGAAGCATTCGTTGAATGTTTTCAATAGACCTTCATCTGTTGTTACACCAGATACATCAAGTTCAGGAAGACTTTCCAAAGAACGACAACCATTGAACATTTGGCTCATATCAGCAATAGAACCTGTGTTCTTCAATGCTAATACTTTCTTCATAGCTTCACAACCAGAGAACATACCTGCTGTAGTGGTAGCAGATTTGAAATCAAGTTCTGGACCATATTTCAATTTCTTGCAGTTGTAGAACATAGAATCGAATGTTTTACCTTTAAAGGAATAGAATGGTGGTAATTCACGAATAGCACCACATTCATAGAACATGCCTGTGAAATCGGTTACATTACGTGTATCATATTGATTTACCACTTCTAAATTATTACAACGGTAGAACATACGACGCATTACTTTTGTTTTATTAGTACGAAGTAATGGAGATGTAGTCATGCTTACTTGATCACGGTATTTTTCATAGCATGTATCAGTGGCTTCTTCAACAGAAGGATCATGCCACCAAGATTGACCAATAGAAGGTTTATACCAGAAATCACCAGATCGCATATCACGACCGATACCCACTGGTTTTTCTACGGCACCCACATAGACTTGGACAATGTTAGCATCTTCACCAACACGTTTTTCTTTATGTGTGAAATAATCATGGTCAAATACGCTATCAGCGTTTGCTTGTCCCAAGGAATGTAATGCTGTTAAATCACGATGGATATGAGCATTACGAACCATGTCATCAATATCAGCTGGGTTAGATTGAGGATGGTTCTTTACATTTCTCCAATGCATATCAATTTCAATGGCTTCTTGTTCAGAAACTTTTTCCCATCCTTTAGTAAGATCTTCGAAATGTTGATCTTTCGTACGACGATAAACTGCCCATCCCGTATCAACGGATGGGTCGCCAGTAGCATCCAATACCATAACCAATTTACCAGGTTGAGCTTTGGATTCTAATAGAAGGTCAGCAATTGTGTCGTACTCTTTATTAATCGCTAAGAGTTCTTTCTTAATGCGATCAGTACCCAAATAGTTACCTTCTTCAAGAAGTACATAACCATTTGGTCTATTAACATTGTTAATCAAGCGACGTTCTGTCGAATAAATATGAGACAAGAAGTCGGTACAATGTTCTTTGAGCGTAATGTCTGTCGCCATAACTTGTTCGGCAGCGGTTTTAGGATATAAAATCTTATAAGAACCATCATCCTGACGAATCATCATAGTGAAGACGCGTTCAAGCATATAATTGCTCATTGAAACACTCTCCTTTTCATTTATATGAACTGTAAATTGAGATTGTTAAAATATTACTATAATGTTAGGATATGGGTATCTAAGGTAAAAAAAGAAACCTCATATGAGGTTTCTTTTGTATCTTAGATATACAATGATTTTGGGTAATTCATTGTATTCGACTGATGGTAATACACACAATCAAACTTGTCACTGTCACCATTTGTAAAGAAGTACTTAACTAATAATAAACTTATCAAAATTCTTATTTTTAGATTATCGGATAAATCACATTCCGTATAATCCTCCATCTTTTTGATTAGTTTAACATTCGCTTTTTCACCATCTTTAGTAAACTCGATAGCGACAGTGTTTGAAGTGATTGATGTTTCGAATTTCTTGATATCAATATCTTCAATTTCAGCAATCCGCTCCATATTAACGGATGAAATATCTTTAATACTTCTATATTCGCTTTCATATGAATGTTTTGCTATTTCTAGCATGTACTCTAATGCTTCATTGGCAGGTGAAGTGAGTTTATCAACTACTGCACACAACAATGCCATCGCCACAGTCGATTCATAGTAATCATTTTTACTGTCAATTTTATTAACAGTAATTGGAAGATTTTCTTGCGATACCAACGCTTTATCAACGTTAATAGCATAGTACATTGCTTTTAATGAATACACTATAGCGATTCTTTTAAATTTGTTTACTTCACCGCTCATGGTATAAAGTTCACACATTAGTAGACTTGGTTGCTTTTGGAAAAATCGGATGTATTTAACCGGAAGATTGGCTTTCTCAATACAGTTTAATACATCTACATAGATATCATTCAAATAATTCTCAAATACGCGTTCCATAATTTAATTTCTCCTTTTTATAAAAATAAGTAAAGGAATAGATACCCTATGTATCTATTCCTTATTATAATATATATATTTAAGAGACGTTAAAATACGAAAAAAAAGAACCCCGTAGGGTTCCTTTTTCTTATTCTCTATCTAAAGTGAATAAAGAGCGTTCAACACCAAGTGTTTTGGAATCTGGATAGTATACACAACCAAATCCATTAGAGGTATCGGCTTCTAAGAAATACTTAGCATATAGATACCCAATCGCTACACGTATTTTTAAGCCAGTTGTGTATTTTTCACATGGTCTAATCATATCTGTTATACGGGTAGCAATATCCACAACTACTTTATTTGTGGTATCTTTTCTAAATGTAATTGTGCTTGTATTTGAACATACGTTATCATAAATAGCCGCTAAATCAATATCTTCATACTCTAATATATTTGGAAGTTCAGAGCTCCCGATGTTAAGTAGCTCTTTATACATAGATGGGTAATTTGCCATAGACATTTCAATCATATCTTCCAATAGTTCATAGATTGCATAATCAAAGTTAATTTCATATGTACGATACACTAATTCCAGTGCTACAATTTCATCTGCATCATCAATATCTATATCGATAGAACACGCAGTAGATGGAATGTCATCTGGACTAAATGTATCATCACCTTCACGTACCACATAGTAATTACTATCAGTGGAGAATATGAAATCTACTTGTTGACAACGATCTTGCTCGATATCCACTAAGTCATAGATATGACAGATAATACGTTCTGGATCTTTCTTGTAAGAAATAGACAATGCTAAAACATTACGTTTTGGATTAGCTAATTCTTCCATAATACGAAGATACACTTGAGTTAAAGTTTCATTTTTTGATTTAAAGTTCATTTTGAACCTCCTGAAATAGAATAAAAAATATAAAATAGTTTTAGATGTTCTCCTCTTTCATCTATCACTATAATATATATTTATATTTTCAGGATAAAAAATACGGGATAGGGTCGAATGTCCCTATCCCGTATTCTATGTTAAGATTAATCCTTTTGTGCTCGGATCTTTTCAGAGAATCGTTGTTCTAATTGAGTTAAGAATCCAGTGGATGCAACCAATAAGAAGATATAAATACGATTTCTGATCTTAACATGATAGCTTTCTGTTGTTTCGATTTCTGCTTGAAGTTGTTTAATCAATTCTTCTTTGCGTGCTTCTAAGAAAACAACAGCTTCATCTCGAATCATTGCCACTGCCTGTTGAGTGATTTCATCAACCATAGAATCGGCAGTTTCTTGCAATGCTTCTTGGAATGCAGCTTGTATAGTACCCTTGTCAAGAAGTTTGGCAAGGTCTTTAGTGTTAGCCATATGTAAATACCATCCTTTCGAAAAATAATTTGATATTTACATAAATGTTATTGTTCTCCCTATAACTTTTTATTTAAAAAACTCTTGACAAGATTCGCCGACAATAGTATAATGATTTTATAGTTTTAATACAGAAAGGAAGTGGATCTATGTTCGAAGAGATCACAAACTTTTTCACTGCTCTTACTGGAGATTTTAGTAAGACAGAAATCATTACTATTGTTGCCATCTTAGCGATCCTATACTTCTTAGCCTTCGTAGCTAAAAAAGTAGTTTTCGTTTTGTATAATAGAAGCAAAAATGAAGTTATCGTATCCGTCATGGAACGATTCATTTGTAGTTTAGATGAATTTGCCGATAATATGACAAATGCTGATAAACGGGCTGCTGCTATTGATAAATTACAAAGCTTGCTATCCTACAAGGTAATCCGCTTACCTCGTTTCGTACTTGGTTGGATTATTGATATGCAAGTAGCGGAAATTCGTCGTTTACAATCCGAAAGTGAAAAAGATACAGATTTACATAAAGACTAATCGAATACACCAAAGGGGTTGAGGTAGCGTGGCTAAATTTAAACAAGCATTTCTATATTACCGTGCTAGAACGCAAACTGTAATTGGGGTTGCTCTATTAGCAATTATTGCCGCAGTATCAGTATTTCATTTTTTCCTATTTAATACGGAAATGGATAAGTTACGTGAACGGATCGTTCAAAATGATGAAACTTATACCGAGATTAAATGGAAAATGATTGATGCTACCTTACGTGATGCTGATTTCTTGGCGGACATTACCGCCAAGAATACATCTGAGCATATTGTGGCTGATATAGAGAAACAATATCCAGATAAAGAAGTGTTACGTAGCGAATTGGAGCAATCTAAAGAATTAACTCCCCAATTTGCTGAGATTCTAGTGAGTAATATAGAAAATCGTTTTTTATATAATATTGATAATTATGATAACAGTCTCATCGTCATGAATCGAGAACGTATCATTGCTGATATGGATCCATCTACGAGTGACTTGGGACGAGATACGTCTAATAGTGATAGAGATAAAGAATACAATCCGATTCTATACAAAAAAGCTATGGATGCCATCATACGTCAACATGATAGTTCTCGAATCATTTTCTATGAGCCAGTGGCAAATTCTAATCACAATCATATCATCATTAATGAGATGAAACTCACTGCATTGCGTAATGTATATATAAACGAGGGATTAGAAGGACTATCATCGTATGTGTTTTTAGCACCATACTATATCACTAATAAAGGCGATATTTTTGGTACACCTGATTATAATAATAAAGGGTTTACTAACAATCATAAATTCATTATCATTCAACGGTTTAATATCGTTGATATTATGCAAAGTGTCCACCCTGGACTTCTTGACTCGTTAGATAAAGAACGAGATGCTATTGATCGCGATATTCAAAATCAAATGGCTTTCAAAGCTATTACATACTTAGCTACATTAGCTATTAATATATTTGCTCTATTCTGCGTGATTTTCTTCTTGAGTTCCACTCATCGTAAGAATCGTTGTCCGAGATTGGAGCAACTCTCTGAAAGAGAATAATAATTGAATATGTTATTTAAGATAAGTAGGTGATATAGTGTGGATCATGAGTTAATACTCACTGTGCTCGGATTTGACGTTTTTTATATCATCGAAATTATTGGTTACTTTTTATTTGCGTTGATTGGGTCATGCTTAAAAGAAATCTATCTATTTCGAATTACGCATGCGACAACACATAAAGGTCGAATGATTCGTATCATCATTGGTACTATCGTGGCCACCTTTTTGTCGCTTGCTTTCAAAGATTGGTTTCTATCCGACAGAGGAACATGGAAGATTATGTCTTTCATTAGTTTCATCTTTGGGGTTCTTGGGTTCGATTTGTTTGGTAAACTTTCTTCTATTGATGGGATCAAAGATCTCGCTAAAGATATTAGAGATGTCAAACATATCATGACTCATGATGATGAAGAGGACTCTCCAAATCATGATAAAGAGAAGCCTGATATCACTGATGAGAAAATAAAGAAATAACCTGATATACCAGACCATAGTAGTAATACTATGGTCTTATTTCGTCAAAAAAAAGAATACCCGAAGGTATTCTTTTTTATTATTCTGCTACAAGAGTGACATTTTCACCAATGTCTTTCAACTCTTCATAGCGTTTCAATGTAGTGACTACCTTGATCTTATCGTTCACTCGGCATTCAGTGATACCGTGGTAACCTAAAGATTCCCGCATAACTTTTCCTGAATCATATCGGTCAGATGCGAATTTATTAGAGATACCAATTGGGGTATCGCCGCGTTGTACAACATATTCTACAACAACCCCTCTATCAGGTCCATAACAGTCCTGATAGAAATCATATGTACTATAACCGATACCCAATACTACAACAACTAAAACCACTAATCTCATAACTTTGTTCATGATAAACCCTCCCATAAGGTCTTATAAAAAATAAAACATATAAATATTGAGATTATCTATCTAATCTTATTCATGTAACAATAAATTAATCTATCCTAAATAAGATTGGAAACGAATCAATGACTATTAATCAAGTAACCATTTGGTAATGATCATCGCTATAGTATTAACGATTACGGAGAATGTAATCTTTAAGACTAGACAAAAGATCAATTTCATTGAAATGTCTTTCATCTTAATTCCTTTCCGGTAGGTAATCTCTATCTATAAAAATAATATATATTTATAAATAAAGATCCTTACGGTAAAAAAAGAAGATACATCCATTCGGGTGTATCTTCTTCTTCGTTTATCTTGTTAGTTTGATAAACTCATTATGACAGTTTATATCCGTCTTTTCTCGTTGGATAAAGCCATTCTCTGTAGCATACCAACTATTGACGGTATCCCGTTCAAATGTATTGAGGATATCAAATAAACGAGTCTTACAAGATTTGTCATTAATAGGACATAGGATCTCGATTCGTTTATCTAAGTTACGAGTTAGCATATCTGCTGAAGAGATATAGATTCTATCTTTACCTTTAGATACGAAGCCATAGATACGACTATGCTCTAGGAAACGACCTACTACTGATTTGATTGTTACGTTAGTATATCGATCTAAAGCAGGTAATGAACAAATACCCCGTACAGTTATATGCCATTGGCATGTTGGATACTTTTCTATTAAATATTCGATTGTACCTACCATCTCTATATCACTAAGAGAGTTAATCTTAATGTAAATATGAGATGGGTCATCTACTGTACTTTCTTTACAACAACGAGTCATTTCATCAACCAATGTTGGACGAAGTGTATATGGGGAATACTTAATACGCTTCAATTCATCTGGTTTAGAGAATCCAGTAATCATATTAAACAGAGAAGTTAGATCATGACCGATGGCTCTATTCGATGTTAGGTAACTGATATCCGTATAGATATTAGCTGTCTTTTCATTATAGTTACCAGTTCCTACATGGGAATAGGTTACAATTCCCTTTTTGGTAGACTTAGTCACGATACACATTTTACAATGTGTTTTAAGACCTTCTAATGAATATACGATGTTACAACCTGCTTGGTTCAAGGTATTAATCAAATTGATATTTTGACGTTCATCGAATCGAGCTAATAGTTCTAACATAACGGTTACCTTCTTACCAACCATAGCAGCATTACATAAAGCTTGAATGATTGGTGACTTTTCAGAACTTACCCGATATAGGGTTTGTTTGATACTGATAATATCTGGATCATTTGCTGCTTCTTGGATAAATCCTACTACGGTATCATAGGAATGATATGGATGATGTAGAATCAAATCATCATCATCTAAATAATCAAAGATACTAGTTTCATCCATAAGTTCGGATGGTAACTTCGGTTTAAATGAAGTCCATACTGCATCACCATCAATACATACTTTACGGAATGGTTTCGATTTTAGATATTGATGTGCAATGGTTCGTAACCCCACAGTTTTAGTATTAATCGCATATACATGTTTCCGTTCTACTTTTAATAACTTAGTCAATTTCTTCAATAGCGAAGAGGATGTGGATAGGTCATCAGTGTTCATCTCAACATCGAGATAGATAACATTATTCTCTTCTCGTTTAACCAATACGTTGTTCACACGATCGATAATGGAAATATTATCGTCATGATCCACCTCAGCATCACACTCTTTAATAACCTTAAATAACATATAATCTTCAATGATTGAGTTATTAAAGATCTCATCAAACATGGAGCGAACGATATCTTCTACGAAGTAATAATGTTTACCCATACGAATGATGCGTGGGATTTGATGGGGAATTTGTAAGAAACAATAGGTGGCTTTAACACCTTCTTGATTGGACGCTAATCGAATGAAGAAGTTCACATCGTTATCATTGAATTTAGGAACTTCCTTATTGGAACCCAATGAAATTGGTGTTAAGATAGGGAATATTTCGTGTTTGAAATATCTTCTTATCTTATCGGTAATCTTAAAGCGTTCATCACCATATCGAATAATGGAGTTGCTCATACGCTCAGGGATGCCTTTATTTACATAGGCATTAATCTTTTCCCGTTGTTCGATGATGCGTGTTAACACCTTACGATACGTAGCATTAAGATCATCACTATCTAAGTCCTCCATTGCATGGAATAACCCTGCAAATCGAACAGAGATAAACTCATCTAAGTTAGATGCCGCAATTCCTAAGAATGACAATCGGTCATGGAAAGGTATATCAGTTCGATTATACTGTGCAATGACGCGATCATTGAAATCTAACCAAGATAATTCTCGGTCAATAAACTTAGGAGTAGTAACTTCTAATTCAATAGGGACGTTGATAGTCAATGGTTCGTTGTTATCAACAGCCTTAACTAGAGTTGCCGTTACAACTTCATCATAGACCTTAGTCATGTTAATAACGTCTTTTACTTTGTTTTTTAGGTTTTGTACAGTTTCCATAATTTTCTCCTTTATATTACATAAAATTAATAATTAAATTATTTACATATATAATGTATATTTGAGTTTTAATTAGTTATTGCGATAACTTTTTGTACAGTGAGGTATTCAATGAGTATATTAGACAAACTCGCTAAAGCATTCGGATTCAAATCGGACGATGATTTGAAGAAGAAGCAAGAAAAAGAAGAGAGCAAGGGTGCTAGTAAGAAAGAGTCCGTTGATCAATACCATAAGGACTTGACTTTTGACTGGGAATTAGCTCTTAAACATCGTAAACCAGTCACATCCATCGATGCATTTCATATCGGTAAAGCCGATTATAATGCATTATTACTGGTAGCTAAGAATAATAAATTTAGCTTTGAGGATGAATACTTCCAATATGTAGAAGGTGAATCTGACGAAATCAATGAAGATAATGAACAGTATAAATCCCTTCTCAAACGATTCACTCCTGGTACATCTGGTATTGTTTGTAATACTGGTTGGGGTAATATGTGGGTATTAAATTGGAAAGAAAAGAAATTTTACTATTTCGATCATGAAGATTTTACGTATAAAGAAGCATGGGCTGAGAATGGTAAAACATTTGAACAGTTCATGTCTCGTTGTAAATATGATCATGATGATTATGTGGAAAGGTTCTGTAAATAATGGGACTATTCGATATCTTTAAAAAGAAAAAGACAACCGGTTCCAATAAACCAACCGTTGAAGAATTCACACTTCAATCGGAACGTGAATGGGAACAGGCATTGAAGAACCGTGAACCATTGGATACGATGTCAACATTTTATGTTGGTAAGGCTACCTATAACTCCGTGCTCATGATCGCTAAAGCAAATAAGTTTGATTTTGATGATGAGTATTTCCAGCACATTGATTATGATGACACTATCGATGAAACGGTAGAACCTTATAAATCACTCCTTAAACGATTTAAACCTGCCACATCAGGGATTATATTCGAATTAGGGAATGGTGATTATTACGTTCTAAATTGGAAAGAAAAGAAAATCTATTATTTCGATCATGAAGATGATCACTTCAAAGAAGCTCAACCGAATAAAGGCTTAACATTTGATCAATTCATGGGTAAATGTAAAGAAGATTTTGATTGGCATGTAAAGGAATGGTGTTGCTAATATGGGACTATTAGATAAAATTAAAAAAGTATTCAAAGGTAAAGATAAAAAAAACAATAAACCTTCTTATAATCCAGAACAAATGAAATGGGCTCAAGTTGCCTATGAACAAGCATTGAAACGTAAAGAACCATTTATAAATCATGAAGCTGCTGGCTCAGGTGAATTGAATGAAAAGATTCTACTAATGCTTGCTAAAGCTAACAAGTTTGACATTGAAGATGCAGCAGGTGACGATAATCTTGGTGATGAGTCTCCATTAACTGCGGAAGAAGAAAAAGCTTGGGCTGCTATGAAAAGACGCTTTTCTCCTTCCAATGCAGGTGAAGTATTGGGTTACGAAGAAACCATGTCATACTACATCTATAATTGGAAAGAAAAACGTGTCTATGAATTGGAATACTACTTTGGTCCTAGAAAGACAATGGAAATGTTATCTAAACAAGGTGCCACTGTAGAATCCTTCATTAAAAGTTGTAAAGAAGCATATCGCTTCATTTCCACTAAAGATGATAAATAAACAAAAAAATGAGAGTTAGCGATTGCTAACTCTCTTTCTACTACGAGTTGTAATTCTCGTAGTAGAATTTTTTGTATCTCTCATAGTTGACCTTATCTTGGTCAACTAGACCTTTTTTGTATCCTATTCTGTAAGATACGTACCCGATAATAATAAACATCGGGATAATAATCATTAGGAATAGTACAGTTAAGAAAGCAAATAGTGAAGTCATTTTATATTCTCCTTTAAATGAATAAGTGATAAGGAATAGATAGTATAACTCTATCTATTCCTTATTATAATATATAATTGTACGTAGTAAGTTTACGGTGTACCATATGGTTTAACGACACTATAGTCGTTTGGATCTAATTCTCTACCATAAGATCTGAAACTATGATGTGCACCGCTTGGGTCATGTGCTACTTGCATCGTCCAATTAGATGGATTGGATCCTTTATGACCTTCTACTACTTCACTAAACAACGCAGTAGTTTGATATCCAGGTCTAACCAAATCATAAAATGGGTTTTCTCTAACTGGTGCATCATTAGTATTCTCGCGTATCACAATACATTCCTTACTATTACTATTATATCGTATTTTGTAAGGGAATTTACCATTTCTATATTCTTCAGAAGTTACAACAAATGATAAGTTTCCGTTATTAACCCATCCATAATATTGAGTTCCATCACTATTTCTACCAACATACTTGGTTTCCATATAGATATATAGGTTGGTTGGTTCATTGTAGATAAACATAGAGTATGATGTGAATCTTGAAAATGGAACGTGGTTTCTAAACCACCAAACGATATCACTCTTTTCAGGTTCAAATTTGAATCCATTACCATTGATACCATTATCTATATCCATATATGGTATAGCAAATGATGTGCTACCATATGCAGTTATCGGATATGGTCTACCTCCTAGTGATACATGTAACTTATGGATATCTAATGGAATCGTTGGTAGATAGTTTCCATTCGTTAATAGCTGCATTCTCAATATTGGTTGTTGTAATGCATCATTAAGGGGTGACCAACGTCCAAAAAACTTCGGTCCTTGCTCTGTTGTCATATAATACGTCTTTGGATTAAAATCTCCTGTTACAGTAGAAGGTTTCATTGAGTCAAGTAGATGCATATTCACTAATTTAGCATCAATTTCCATATATACCCTCCTTATCAAAGAAAATGATCCTTGGAATCAAAAGACTCCAAGGATCATAGTTAATTAGATTTCAGTAGTACCAGTAGTTTGATACCAGAAGTCGCCAACTTTTAATGTTTCGATAGCAGGTTGTTCAGCTTGTACTACGAATTTAGTTACGTCTTCAGCCATTGCAACTGGAAGACCATCGTAGCAAAGAACGCCATCTTGTTCGGACAATTTGTCCAATACAGCTTTGTTAGCGTGAGTGTGGCTGTTAGTTACAGCAGCGTCGATTGCGGAAACAGTGGATGTAGGTTTGTCTTTCAAGTTGTCCCAAGAAACAACTACATCAAGAGATTCTTTTTCCGCGATTTTTTGCCAAGATGCTAAGTCAGTCAAGTCAGTAGCATTTGTCAAACGACGGTAAATAGCCCAACCAGATTCAACAGTAGGATCTTCAGATGCATCAGTAACCATTACCAATTCACCAGCGTAGATTTTGTTGATGTCAGCAGCTTTCATTGCAGTGATAGTTGCAAATTCAGTGTTGATAGCTAATACGGATGGGTTAATATTTTTGGAAGGAATGAAACCATTTTCATCCAATACAGCAAAACCATTAGCTTGACCAGCTTTGGACAAACGTTCGCGTTCTTCTGCAGTCAAATGTTTAGAAGTATCAGCGATATGGTCTGCTACAGTTGTAGTGTCATCGATGAATACTTGAGAAGCAATAGTTTTAGGATAGAATGTATCATAACCACCAGTAGCATTCTTTTGCATCATCGTAATAAGATGTTTTGTTTCAGCCATTTAGGGGCCTCCTTTTATTATATTTCAAAATGGTTATCGAGTGATATCGATTGTAAAATAATAATTAAATACTTGTTATGAAATTCTCCCATATGGTCTAAAGGAGTTTTTCTAAATGAACGTTGGTATAGTTCCAACCATATAAGATAGCTTCTTGATTATCTCCGTAGAAATAATGAAGCTCTTTAGGTTTAGCATCTTTAACCACAATCTTCCCAGTTACCTTTAATGTAACAGGTTCAGTTACCCACACTTCATGAGTATGGGCAACATCGGGAACCTGTTTCTTAGTAGGTATCTTAATAGATGTTGGTTTTTTAACGGGTTCATGAACATAGAAGATCTTACCTTTAATATTTTGAGATAGCGCAATCAGACATCCGTCAATAGATGTTGAAAAACATACACGTTTTGTGGTATTATCCTCATAACCATGTGTAGTTAAAAAGTTTTGTGGCACTCTTGGTTCAAGAGTTACACCATCCATTCGATGCTCAGATACAAAATATATTCTACTCATATTATTGTGCCGGAACTGTGATGTCAATATCTTCAAAACGTGGTGTACCAGCAGGTGGTTCTTCATCATAGTCTAGGACAATAACTTTTTGACATGCACCAACTGTAGCATCAGCAATTCTGTTATTTAAAAGATCTATTTGTATTTGAGGTAATCTCGATTTATCACAACGAACAATCATAGTTTTTAATTTCTGACAATTACTGATCTTATCTGCTAGATTAAAACCTAAATCACCATATGTTGCATTCGGTCTAACATTATACATGAGCTCTAAGTCTCTAAATCTAGGTAATTGTAATTCTATGTATTTCAATTCTGGGCAATTATTAGCCAAAGCTCCGTTATACATAATGGATTGACATTTTATGCGAGCCCTTTTGAGATTCATCATTCTATCGAATGAGAAAACTGGGCAAGTGTAATTTGATAATGTTAAATTCTTATTTGGATCTCCATCATTAATAAAGGTAACATCAACAGAATCTAACCCGCAGCCATCAAACATATACAAGAAATTGAATAGTATTTCATTACGATTATTAAACAAAGTATGGAACGTTTGTTTGAATTCACCTCTAAGATTAGGAGTATCATTTAAGAAATAATATAAATTCTGACAGCGACTAATATCCATTCTAGGTAATTTTTTCATATTTTTACATCCAATGAACATAGATGAACCATTTTTTATTTTACCGAATGTCACGTTGTCGAAAGTATTTATAGTACAATTAGCAAACATTGCCTCTGCAGTTTCAAGATTACCGAATTGTGTATTACTCATAGTCATATTTCCACAAGTATTAAACATGCTTTTGGCTGAAGTCACCGAAGTAAAATCAATACCTTTAACTTCCTTAATAGATCTGCATCCGTTGAACATTGCGGTTGCATCTACCAACTCATCAAAGTTTTTAGACGGTAGTGAGGTGAGTGACTCACACCCAGAAAACATAGATCTAGCAATAGTTACTTTTCTAGTATCTAATTTAGGAACCTCGGTTAATCGACTTGATAATGTAAACATATAGGATGTATCAGTAAGATCTTTAGTGTCAAGTATAGCATCGATAGATCTCATAGTTCTATATGTTGAAGGATATACATCAACCATGCGATAATAATCACTAGTTAATTTCTTAACTTCTTTACCTGGTGTAGATGGATCTTCAGTATTGTCATCTGTATTACCAGTATCAGGATCAATATGAGGGAACTCATAATCATCATCCCAACCACCCGGATCCACTGTACCAGCACCATCAACCAATTCAGTAACTTTACCCCAAATAACATTCTTAGTCATAGTAGGACGTTCTTTACTGATTATGAAATTACTGTATACAAGAATACCATCTTGGTTGATATCGATACCTTCGAAATCAGCCATAGATTCTTTCTTAATGGATAACCAAACACGATTCAAACGAGATTTAGGCACATGCCAACTCAATTGAATGAAGTCTTGGTATAGGCGAATGGTTTCACTTATGATATCCCATTCTTCCCATTTACGTAAGTCTAATGGACCTGTAATATTATCTTCCAATGCCGTTAAGATAACCAATTCACCCGTATCTGTTAGATATGGGATTTTATCACCTAAATGATACACTTTAGATGGGTCATATTGGTTAAGAATATAACGACCATCACCCATCAATGCAGAGTTGATTAATTGGTCTTTACCTAAACGAGTACTGAACTGCTTAGCTAAGTCCATTACTAATGTATATTTTACCATTTACTGTCACCCCCAACAACACCAATTAAGATATCATGTACAGCTACAGTATGCGTTTCTTTATTGAAACTTTCTGGTAAGATAACCTTGAATTTATGGACACGTAGATAGAATTTATCTTCCGCTGTCTTTTCAGGATAATCTGTATAATCAATCTTATAAGCCAATAAGTTAATTTGGTCAATTGGCTCATTAATCAAGAATGTTTTAGAGTATGTGCCACGAACAATGTCGAATTCAATTTCGACTTTAATATCAGACGCTGTCACAATAGCGGCTGATGTAGCACGTTCGAAATATTCAATACCCACATTAAAACGAATCGAAGAGATAGGGTCTTTTCCATGTGGAATGACAATTCCATTCGTCATCATATTATCAGAATCGATAACAGTACGCACTAGATTTTCATCGAGTGTCATTTTATATATTTTACCTAATGTATTATCGGATACCATACGTTCAGCAAATGCTTCAATATGGGCTTTTGTACGACCGATGTATTCACTAGAAATCATATACCCATCAGAGCCCATGATAGCAAATGTACCTGTTTCCTTTTGAGACATTAACTCTTCAGGAAAGGCATGGTCTTTGTTACCAATACTCAATGGAGAAAAGCCAAGACCATATAGGTTTTTACCCATTTTTCTTGGTTTATTTGTATTTTCTCTAGGCAAGGTTATACCCTCCTTTATACTAAATTGATATACTTGGGTCTATATAATAACTTGTTCCAAGTGGTTAGAATAAGAAGATTAGGACATACCTAATCTTCTTATTGTATATATTATTCTTTTAATTGGAATACAAATAGTAAGTGTCTATGTTTCCCTTGTTTAGTAAGGTCTCTATATACAAAATCAAGAATACTATTACCACTAGCATTTTTATCCCCAGTCAATTGGGATGCTAAGTAACGACTCAACTGTTCACCAGTTGCTAAATCGTATATAATATATTCCATATCTTGTTTACATGTTTTAGATACAGCTAGTCGAGTATTGCTTAAAAATGGATGTTCATATGTGGATGAACCGGCGGCTATAAATACAGGTCCAACACTTCCTATATCGTTATACACGTTTCGTTCTACACGATTGTAATTCCAATACGTTTCAATCAATGAATAATCTGTATTGAGTGTACCATCTGGATTTAAGATTAAGTTATATTGACTATTAATCGCTGATGGTGTATCAATAAATCTATCAGCTGTTACTTTAATAGTAATTGGTCGTTCCAAATCGATATTTGGTGGAATGATATTACTCTTAATATATGTAACACGGCTCTCTTTATTCGTTTTAATTTGAGAGATGTCATCCGTATTAGGACGAACCATACCTATGATACCTTGGTTATTCTTGATTCGATTAGTATAGATGTAATGTAAGAATTCTGGAGTTAATCCGTATACCCCAAGAGGGACAGATTTTATTGGTGTAGTCATATCATCATTATAGTAGATCGTATACTTGAATCTATGCTCTACATGATTTTCATATAACTCAGCTAATGAAATGGATGGTCTATATAATACAAATCGATCAGTTGCTGGGTCATATCGTTTAATAGTCATACTACCATTATAGACGACATTATCACCACCAACTTTATCCGTCCTACCCATATTTTCACCAAAATAACCCATACGATATTTATCGAAGGTAGGTAACTTAGCGTCAATATCAGATGTATCAATCGTTACGTTTAATGTACTATTGGATAAATCTTTTTCACGGAATACAACGAGTAAATCTGTATTCATCGTTAATTCATCAACATTTGTTTCATATTCAGTCGTCGGTGTATTAGCCCGTGTATGCCAAGCCTTGATTTGATCACGCATACTGATATTTAACGTGAAGTTATCAGGTCCTGATAAATTAACCCCATTAGTATTCGTAAATGGAATTCGTTTACCACTGTATAAATCATATACATCACATCGATAACTAATCAACGGATTTTTACGTTTATACGTAATAGCCCCTGTTGATGTTTTAGATAAGTGATGGCCATCTAATGTAATGGTAACATATTGGCCACCCTCATCAACTTTCTCATTGTTGATAAATAAATCAAAGTAGTTAACCGCTTGGATAATCTGCCCATTGTTATCAACGAATATCGCATACACAACTGGCATGGTATCCATTGGTGGGTAGAAATAATAACTAAACTGAGTATTCGGTTCCACAGTAACGATTTGATCATCTGTGACTACAGGTAATTTCTCTTTAGGAATGACTGTAGTGTAACTAGTATGATATTTTGGGAATGTATCTCCAGCAATAGAGAATTTACCATCAGTGTACTGTAATACATATTGTAGATCCGATGATCTTGGAATCATCGTTTCACCCATAAATTGAATCAGTGTGTCTGATTTATCTTTATTATAAAAGGTAAAATTATAACCAGTCACCATCTTACCAAATTTCTTTTTATACCGTCTAATGGCTCTAGGTAACATACCTGGAAATTTTGCTGTCGTTCTACTGTTACTCATGCCAAGATATTGTCGATATACTGTGTAATCGGTAGTATCTTGTATGCCGTCAGTTAATGATACCATATTTTCTTTACTAAGTTTATTTGGTTCATAGACTACATCCATTCCAGATAAGTCAACATGATAGGTACGATATGGTAGACGTTTCATAAATCTACCACGTATCTTTTTATCAGTAAATAGGGTACCAATTGGAGATATAGTATCATAAATATGCTTGAATTTCACAGGATCCAATAATGTTAATACTGTATCTGGAACATAAGGAGCTAACGATTCTCCAAATTTAGCAAAATGAATAACAGATGCATCGTTAATCGTTGGGTCATTACATTGTGATTTGATATAAGAAATCGCAGATTCCCCATTATCAAAATGATCACCTGTTGGATACGAAGCTTCTAGTATCTGCTTCATCTCTGTATTATCAAACTCAATAACCTCATCAGTAAGAGTATGAATTTTCATGTGTTAATCACCTCATTTATGAATGTGCTATAAGGTCTATCAATACTAGTTTGTCAAAAAAAAGAGTATATATGCATTACACATATATACTCTTTCTCTTAGTGTCTATGAATATGACGTAGACACATTACACAAAATACAATTGAACAGAGTGATAGAGTTATGCTAAATGAGCAAATTGATATATGTAGTGCATCCATAATCCATCACACTCCTTTACTAGACTAATAGACCATCTAATGCATGTACTTCAATATGATCATTGTTACGAATAATATCTCGTATCAAACGATATGTTATTACATAGTCCACTCGTTTTTCAACTAGGTGAAGAGTACTACAATCGATTCGTATATTTTCTAATTCTCTAATAAAAATATCTAATACTCTATATATTCTTGAGTCTGGAGTGATAGCTCTATAATAATTAGGTGCTTGAATCACTATGGTACATCGATCCATGATGCGATCGGAATCAATAATAGACACACTAAAATCATTATATAGTATATCATACTGAATCCAATCAAATTCCATATTTTCTATAATTTTAGATTCTTTAGCTATCCCCAATGAACGTATAATCTGGTCTAACCGAATAGCTGTATTACATAAGTAGGTTGTTCGCATATATTCATAGTATCTCCTTATTAAAAAAAGAGGATAGCATAGTGCTATCCTCTTATGACTGTTATCGAGTCATTCGTATACGATCTGTTCGTGGATGTTCATACATCGCCAAGAATATGTTTTGTACCAGAGTCTTTATACGGTCGATAACTGCGATATCTGGATCATTATTGATTCGAACTTTATCTAGCTGAATACTTCGAGTATATTCAATGATAGCGTTGTCAAATCGAGATCCGTCCATATCATCACCAATATCAATATACGTATGTGCTTCGATAAGGTGATGATCTCTAACATCATGGAAATATAATCGTATCCCTTCGATGCTAGCATGCTCTACAATAGTAATATCCCAACTAGATGTTCCTACATGGGCTTCGATAGGTACTAGCCACTCGCATTGTGCAGAAGTGTCATCCTTTTGGTTGCACGAATACATTAATCGTACATGGGCACGCTCATCAATTTCAAGATAATTGATTAGATCTCGAAGATCAACTGCTATTTGACCTATACTCAATGTTTATTCACCTTCATTCAGAATCACTTCATCATAATCTGTGATGATAAAATCAGATACCTTATATTCATCTAAACTAACCATGTTGAGTCTACGTGTAATCATTCGTTGAATAAAGCCAACGACAGCATTCATATGACTTTCTTTTGTAGTTGTCATACGTACACAGAATGTAACAGAACCATTCAAATCAGGAATTAACTCAGTTTGTAACTGAGAGTGTACTAAAGACATTGGGTCGTCTTTATCTACCAACACTTGTTGTAGATCTCCATGTCCAATCATATTATACACTTCTTTCACTATACCAATACTAGTGTCATCTGATTTGTCGATTTTGAACATTACTACTTCTTGTACTTGTTTCATGATATTTGCTCCCTTAACAAATAAAAATTATATCATACCTAATTGTAAACTCAATTATTATAGGTTATATGGGTATAGTTATCTATACCCACGCATATAGTTAGTCAGCTTCTACAATGAACATGATCATGCCCACTACTTTACCATCAGCAACCACATCATAGAATCTAGGTTCTACTTTAGTAGGAATGATAGCATCTGGATTAGCATGTAATAGTTTCACTTTATATGTGTTATCGCTATCTGTCAATAATAACTCATATGGTGTCGTAAAATGTTTATTGGTTTCTTTTGATGGATATAAGACAACACCCAAGTCTTTATCTTCCATATCAATCAATGTACAAACGAAATTGTCATTTGTAAAGATGACAGGTTCAAAGATACATTTAGCGGAAATCACAGCTCCCTCAGTGGTATCAGTTAAAACCTGTGTTACCCCTGGAAGATGAACGATGCGATCAATATCACTATCGAATGTCGTAAATGTATACCCTTTATCGGCAGTGACTAAATGTAAGGAACCATGTTCCGTATCCAATTCAGATACATTCATATCTTTAGTTGGAATATTGAATGGTACCACTCGATGTTTAAATGGTACATTTTCAATATATGCGGAACGTGTAGAATCGACTTTAGCTTGAGCAATAATATGATAAGCTCGAAGAACAGCATACTCATATTCTTTTCTAAGGGCTCTTGCTAAATCGAATAGAATTGGTTCGATTCCCAATTTGAAGGTTTTAGTCAACACATAATCGCGACTAGCCAATGTAAATAGTTTAGAACGACTTACTTTGAATTCTCCCACAGGGATTGTTGGAGGTAATTCAGATGGTAGCCCCAACTGGAATCGAGCGAAATCTCTATATAGTCGAGAAAATGTAATTGGATTTGCTTTTCTAGGCATATAGTGATTCTCCTTTCTTAGTTATAATAAGTTACACTATTGTCTGATTGATCTTGGATCGATAAAAAATATACGTAGATAACGGATTGGTTATCTACGTATATGGGTTGATATACTTTATTTTTATTTGGAGGACGTATATCATAAACATGAGCCAAAAATTTATAGCTCCGTCATCATGGAAAACATGACATAATGGCAAGAAATGTTATTCCCTAATAATTTGTTATAAAATCCTCCTACTCCTTTCTATACTTCCCAAAATCTATCAGTATCATAATATATGTTTCAATAGGACGTAAGAAAATCCGATACAGGACATCACCTGTATCGGATTTATAGTATTACCAACGAGTCATCATATATATTGTTTGCACGGCTTCATTAGACGTTTTTCTAGTATTATTACCATTGACTGATAAAATATTAGAGATAGCTTTCATCTTCTCTTCCGCTTCTAAATTAGCTTCTTGTGAGAATACTGATTTAACTGTAACTTGGTCTCCGTCATAGTCCCCATCCAATGCTTGTAAATACACATTAGACATTTGGAGAACTTCTACGAAGTTAATAGCCACTTTAGATTTATCCATATCTAGGTCAACGAGTGGATAATACTTATACTCTTTACCATTCACAATTGTGTGTGTAGTGGTAATCGTAGAAGCCACGTGAACTCTATTAGGGAAAATACTTAAGTGCCCAATAATAGGATATCGTGTGATATAGACATGCTTATCTTTTAAAATATCCTCAGCAGCTACATAGAATAAGTCAGTATATGTCATAACACGTTCATGACTTTCCAATGTTTTTGGATCAGTAATTTGGATCATCGCTGGCATAGAGGAACCATCTTCAAATTCAATCATGATAGGATCAAACCGACTCGTATAGTTGAAGATAAACGTAGTCATCAGTTTATTGATTTTTTCATCATTGAATTGAGTTGTTGGGTCCTTTGCTTTAATATATCTAAGTTTACCTTTACTATCTCGAACAGGTTTCTTTAACCCTAATGAGTCTATATGATTCACTAGGAAATTTTGCACCCATCCTACAAAGAATGGAGCAAATGTAGAAATACAATGAGACAGTGGTAAGGCACAATGGTAGAAATCAACAGGCATCTCAGAGGCTTTATTGGTTGTATATTGAGGTGCCGAGATTACTAACCGAGAACAATAATCGTCGGATTTACCTAATACAGCTTGTCGAATTAACCCACGTTTCTTTTCGATACGAGCTTTAAAGTAATCGTACACTACCACGATTTGTCTTTGAATCTCCAATCGAGTTCCATGTAAGGTAATGGCAAAGTTACCTTGTGTTAACATAGAGGCTAATCGAATCAGCTTTTGGTATGGACCATTGATCTCATGCACAGACGGTTTCTTAGAATCTGTATTTTGTAAATTAATATCTCTATAAAATGCTGGGCAAACAATTTGTTTGCTCATAAACACCTCATCGCGAGTGAAGTGTTTAAATAAAGCGATTTTCTCGCTACGAATCTTCGAATCATTTTCTTTGAATTTGATTCGATTCCAATTCTTATATAAGAATTCGATACCCGTATCACCGTTTTCAGGATCTTCTACTAAATACCCATCTTTATCGATAGAATAGTAGAGCATACCTGAAATTACTTGATCGAGTTTAGTAAAAATACGTTTAAGAGTCTTATACGCAAGTGGTTGTAGAAAGTGTCCGTTCAAATCAATATAGGCGAACGTAACTTTACGCTTGCTAGGACTCGTCCCAAAAATTTCAGTAGATAACAACCCATCGGGAGAAGGAACATAGCCACGTTCCAATAGAATCGGGTTTGTGACTTGTTGAAGGTTATTAACTTGGACAAACTTATCTACGTTCATTAATACGATTTTCAAAGGATCACCTCTAAATATCTTTAATACTTACAATAATTGTCCCTTCATCATCCTCATGAACAGTGGAATCGAAGTGTTTACATAAATAACAAGTTTGGAAATTCTCTTCAATTTCTTGACGAATATCCATATCTACGTCAGTGTTTAATGAGATGTATATATCCAATCGACGACGCGTTGGGATACAGTATACATCGTCCACATATTCAATGATATCATTGTTTTCGATAATATTATAAAAGTACACAAACTTTTGATAGTGGTTTTCTAACAGTTCTTCGAATATAGAACAATCAGCAATCGTATGATCAGTCAATCGATTGAATACCACAATTCGGTCTTTCACCATAATTATACTTAGACCTCCGTATGTGATTGGTTTGTTTTTTAATAGTTTAACGTCCAAAGTGATGAATCATATACGGATAGAATAATTAACGGGTCTTCATTTCTCGTTCCCGTTTACGATCGAGTTCTTTTTGGCGTTTTTCATCTTCTTTTTGTTCTCTAAGTTTCCGATCAACGCGTATATCTCGACGAAGACGGAGCTCTTTTAATGACATGGATTCCAGTGCTGTTATATCACCGTATTCGCCTTTAAAGAGCTCGGCTGTTTCATCGATCAATTCATAGAACCGTTTTATCCGATCTGAGTATTCAATCTCTGTTGGACTCTCAGAAAAACAATGCGGTCTAAGTCCATATTGTATTCACCATAGTCGTGTTTACATGTAGGACATACGACGTGAGAGAAGCCAAAGCTAATGCTATAGCGTCCATTCAAACGGTCGAGGTAGCTAAGTATTAAACGGTTTTGGTATTCGTTCATACTATTCAAAGTTTGAACGATTTTATTTAAGTCTGTGATTTCATAGTATTCGTATTCATCACTATCTTCAGAGTCATAGTCTGGTACATAAATAGCTTGTACACTGTGAGCTATAACGATAGATGCTTGGTTTTCTTCTGTCAATAAAGATGGATCAAGTTTATTATACAACCGTTCAATCGTATCTTTAGCAGTCAAGAAGCCAAAGTCGATAATGATACCAGAATCATCATCGAATGCCAATCGATAGGTTTGGTGAATTGGTGCTTTTGCATGCACTTCTTTCGCCTTATCGAGAATCGCAGCACTATTGATAATTTCGGACATGATTTGACTTTGTTCTTCAGTTACTAAATCCGTACGAATCAATTGTTTGTTTTTATACTTGATTTCAAAATCAGCCACTTTATTCTTTACACAAGAATCAGTTTTACATGTGAATGTAATAGCATCTTCTTCTGGGTAGGAAGAGCATAGTAACCCATAAATGAAGTTATTGTAGTCACTAAATGCTGTATTAGCTAAGAAGTCATCAAATGTTTCAAAGTCACCAATGGATACTTGTTTCAATTTATCATAAATCAAGGACCATTTTTCTAATACAGAGTTAGCTGTATCAGTACCAGGGGCTTGTGTTAATTTGATAGCTTCAATCGCAGAGATGTTACCCATACGACATGTATATCCAGAAGCCAATGCAATCACTGGAGATAGAGATTTATCAAAGGATTTCTTAATCACTTTGAAATCATCTTCTGCACTTAATTTCTTTTTGATTTTCAATGTTTGAAGTTTCTTTTCAGATACTTCTACCAATTTAATACGTTTCGCTTTTTCGATACGTTTTTGTTCTTCTTCAGTAAAGATGATGTCACCCATACCAGATTTGTCAATGATAACGGTAACTTCTTCAGGAGTTGCCATTTTATCACTAGCAACCGCAGGGATTTCTTTACCACCTTTTGTAATTTCCATGAATTTTTCATGTTCAGCTTTAATCTGCTCATCTAATTCAGTTAATGTATTTTGAACACCCTCAACACGGTCTTTGTTAGCCATAGGACCAATTTTATAAGCCGTATCTTCTTTAGGTTTTGGTGTGTCAATAATCATACCAGGACCTTCATAGTCATCGGTTGTCGCATCTACTGCTGTGTCAAATTCATCATCACTAATGATTAATCCATCAGTATCAATAGATGTGCCTTCATGCATAGGAGCATTCATAACACTTGCTGGAATCTCAGGGTCAGTCAATGGAGTTGCCTGATTCTTTAATTCATCAAAGTTTAGAGTGTTTTCTTCGCTCATGATTTCCTCCAAAGAAAAAAAATAATTACATCCCTCGTGGGACATTGATCAACTTAGGTTTTTCAACCTTAAGTCGTGTGTTAATAATTTCTCCACCGTCTTGTAGCATGGCAATGGATATTTTCTTTAAATCCCCAGCAACGGAGATATCAATAAATAATACATAACCAGAGGCAATACGAACAGTAGAGATACTAATATCCTGTATTGGAACATGCTCTATATACGTATCACACTGTTGTTGGATTGTATTCTTCAAATCACCAGCTGATAATACATCTAAATCAGCAAATCGATAGGAAGAAATGTCAATCCCCATATCAGGAATTGTAGGATATGTTCCTTTACGCATAAACAAAAGTCGCTGAATCAGCCGTGCATATGCATCAGCACCCCTCAGGACTTTTTGGTTATGGAAATCATCCAATGAGAAATCTAATTCAGCAATTTCTGTTGCCATATTTCCACCACCTTTACAGTAATGTATCTAGGGATACGTTTTTAAGATATTTACCGTTTTTTACACGTGATATAGAATGAGTTATCATTGTTTTTAGTGATGGAAACAATAATGAATCCATGTTCAATAATAGTGGTAAGGTCTTCCTCATGTATGCTCGGAATATTGATGACTATCATCGTATCTGATGGCAAATCCTGATTCAACTGTACCTGAGCATATTCTCTCATATGAGTATACGTTTTACTTGTATCATATATCAGATAAGGTATGACAACAACGATGAGGAAGATAAGAATAGATAGTAGCATCTTAGATATAAAATCGAGTACCGTTAAGTCAGCAATTAGTTTCTTAATAGACATATAAACCTCCAAAAAAAATAAGAGGGGAATGAACCCCTCTTATATTATCTAAACCCAACACGTTTATCCTCAATGGATAATGAAACATCTGTTGGATAATCCTCTTTGGTAATCGTTTTGATACGATCGTCGGATACATTCTCTATATTCATAATATTGGAAGAATGGACAACAATGGATCGTTGGAATACATCTCGTACATATCGACCATTACCAAATTCTTTCTTATGCATATCCTTTCTTAGATGCTGTTTAAATTCATCGATGAAACCATCATCTAGGATAAACTTATATTCATCAGCTTGTAATGAGAGAATATCTAATAATTCATCTTCGGTATAGTCTTTAAACTGAAGATTATAGCTAATACGGGACCGTAACCCTGGATTCATATCGATTAATCGATCCATTGGTTTACCATATCCTGCAAAGATAACGATAGTGTCTTCTCGATAATCTTCTAGTAGTTGTACGATGGTATTAATAGCTTCTCTACCATAATCAGATTCGTGAGTAGAGATCAGTGAATAGGCTTCATCAATGAAGATGACACCACCTCTACCGCGTTCAAAACATTTTACTACTTTATCAGCCGTATGTCCTACATATTGCCCAACTAAATCCGCTCGACCAAGTTCAGTATACTTATTATTTTTAATTAACCCTTCTTTAGCGAATATAGAAGCACATAGGCGTCCAACTGTTGTTTTAGCAGTGCCTGGATTACCATAGAATACCATATGGAAATATTTATCAAGTGGTTTAATACCTAACTCTTTATATTTCTTATTGGCTCGTACTACTGATACGATATCCTTGAGAGTCTTTTTAACATCTGTAAGTCCGATTAATACATCGAGTTTATCCATCGCATTAGTTTCTACAGTCTCTGGTTTACGAGGAACTACTGATTCGTATCCAGTTGACTCAGATGTATTGGATTTGAAAATCTTACCCAATATATGTTTAAATGACGTTCCCTTGGAATCATCTTCAGAAGACGTTGATATAGGTAAATCATCAAATCCCATAGTACCAGATGAATCACGTAAAAACTGATATAGTTTTGTATTATCAGCATACTGATTCATCATCAATCGAATATCGTTATGATGACACGTTTCTTTTAATTTTAAATCCGTTACAATGGTTTCATGATTTGGTGTATCAATTAAAATCGGCTCATAGTAATCCATATCAAATAACTTAGCTTTCTCAGTATAGGTATCTTTGATATATTGGTTAGCCCGATCAATGGGAATGTCTTCTCCTATAGTTGTGAAGACTCTACCCTTGCTTTGCATACTAAATCGATTTGGTAAAAATCGAATGATACTTTCATCAAGAGCCGCATTATCTTTGAATATGGTATTTGGTATATTCGTTGGTACATTGATCCAATTAATACAGATACAACACCGTTGCGATAGCTTAGATAAGAATTGGGTCATTAGACGAACACCAGTCTCCAATTCATCCATGATAATATATAGATTCCCATGATTAAGCATCCGAACAAGCTCATCGACATCAATGTTTTTGATATTAAACATCTCTGAATGGATCACTGCATAGTTTTCGGTAGTGATTAATCCTCTACGAGCTAATTTGGTTAAGTGATATCGAAATAAGCGTTCACCATCAATGGAACTAATACTTCTCATTTCGATATTAAATGGACAAGCCGTGAGTGTTGGGTACTTATATTGAAACCCTTCCTCTTCATCGATGGTATCAATTACATCATGTATACGATGTAATAATAGATCATAATACGGATGTTTAGTTTCATCTAAACAATTCAGTGATTTGAGTCTATAATAGCCGTTATCAGTACCTAATGTGCAGTGGTATTCTAAATTCTTATTCAATTTAGTGATATCACTTACATCATCTTCTGTAATCGTGCCATTAGCTAGTTCTTGCTTAATCCCATTATTGTATCGGGTGATTTCTTGCCGCGTTAGCATTACATAGCTATTGTAGTTAATCGCTGTCACTTTACATGATTCATCAGTTATGTTAAATAATAAATCATAGTCGGTAATACCTTTAACACCTTCATAGATGGCACCCCATACGGTATCACGTATTCTACCAGGTAAGTCATCGACAAATGTACAATTTGTAACGATAACAGGGACTAGGAATCTTCTAGTATAGATACCTTCAATTTCAGTATCATTCGTTACTAATGATATCTGGATTGGGTAGCTAGGTAAGATGACGCCATTAATATCATCTCCATTGCTATTGACAATTTCTAAATATTGAATAAGTCCTGCCGCATATGGATTAGCTTCGAATGCGGGAACTGTACTTAGATCTTCTGTTTCCTTAGTATTCTCATTCTTACGAATACCTATAGTTAATTCTACAGCGAATGTTAACATTATTTTCCTCCTTAATTACATATAGTGTATAAGTATACGATAGTATAATATATACTTTCATTATGAATAAAAGAAATGATACGTATATCATTTCTTACTAATTGATACGTTTATATACAACTAAGGAACGATCTCGCGGTAAATTAGATATTCCTACCACTTCATAACCATATGACATAGCATAGTCGATATCTTCTTTAGTTAAATGCTTATATTCTAATATAAGTTGAGAACCAATGGGTATCTCTTGTGTTTGTAGTTGTCTTGTGATATATATTCGATCTTTTTGTGCTGTTATATCCGTATAATAAGCGACACAACCAACAATAAAAGGTGCTATAATCATCAGTACGCATAGTATTCGAAACCCGTCCCAATTAGCAGGGTCCCACTTATTATATTTATAATTTTTTCCATATCGTGATATAACATCCATGATATATTTCCTCCTTATATAATAACTATTAAGTAGTCTAAACTATAATGAGAACTAACTAATAACTAGACTGTAACATGGACAGTCCATGTTACAGTCATATTAATATAGAAAGGTAGCTGAACAATGTATATTACAAGTAATGAAATCCTAATAGAATCTGCTGAAATTGACTTGTTGGTGACTGAAGGAATGGCTGACAAAGCGAAGAACGCTGTCGATAAAGTTATTACCCGTATTCGTGAGTTAATCAATAAAATTATCAACTTTATCAAAGGTAAATTAACCAAACAAGCAAAACAAACCGAAGAAGTTATTAAAGTGGTTGAAAAGAAGGTCGAAGCTAAAGAAATCGAACCAGAACCACCTAAACCTATCAAAACATTAGATCTCAAAAAAGCTCAAATTATACTAGGTAATATTGATCTATTATTAGAAACAGTATTTAAAGCATCCTCAGTAATAACATCTGATGTCAACAAAGAAATAGAAATGGTTACTGAAGATCTTGATAACTTAAAGAAAGTTAATGAAAAGTTTACAGGTAATCTTATCGTCGAGTATACAGGCGATATTATGAATCTAGTACATGGAATGAAGAAACTTAAATACGATGCTGAATATAATCTTAAAATGATTACTAAAGTAGAAGGGAGTATTACTAGAAAACTAAACCATTTAGAATCCACACCTTCTGAAAAAACACCTGAGATGTTTAAACTGGTTGGTCTATTACAATCATCTGTATCATTTGCAACTAGATTGAATAGCATTATATTATCTAATATAGGCACTACATTCTTACAAATTAACAAATAAAAGAAATAGAGAATACCGTATGGTATTCTCTATTTATTGTGCGTTACCGTACCTTATAATACTCCTTCGGCAAAAGATATATTAGCGTGACCAATTAAGTCATGGGATAGCATAATAATACATCCATTGGCTTCAAAGGTTTTATTAGCTGGATCATCATGACTAACTTTAGGGGAACTATTGAGTTGGAATGTGACAGTATTACCAGTGAATGTGAATTCTTCTACATGTTCAGCCCATTCATGACCGGTAGTATTATAGAAATATTCTACATACACTTTACTATCAGCTGTTACATTATCAGCAGTTACAGTGAATGTACCATACGTAGTATGATCGAAAAGATATGCATCTGTAACTAACCCATCGCACCCTTCATGTACTTTGAAAGTACCAGTATCAGTATTGAACTTAGGCATAATATATTCGACACATTGGAATGCATCGGGAACTTCATCAATAGTGTATTGGCTAAATACCGGGCCCCTGTTGCTTATAGGAGCAGTATTCCATGCATTAATATCAGCTAATACATCATCGATAGAGTCGAATTCAACCCAGTTGGATGGTACAAACTGAGTCAAATCAGTTTCCAAATTGGAAAGAATATCTACTGAGAAGATGTTGTTCTTTTGTTTACGTTTACTGTGGTATTTATATAAGAACTCATCATTTTGTTGACCCTCAGCAAAACGATCTTCAGATAACCCATTAAAGAAGTTACCTCTATTGAATCCTCTACCGTGGATATAAACCCCATCCATCTCAACTAAACCTTCACCATCATTCATCAATTTATCAGGGATGACTGGTGATAATGCAGCATCAATTTCGTCACGATATTTTGTTGGATGTGGATAAGAGTCAATGGCGTCTTTCAATACCAAGCCAACATAAAACATATCGCCAGATACCTTAGCATAGAAACGAACAAGATCTTTGTAGATATTATCAGTTCTATTTGCTGGTTTAGAATCACTTGGTAATGGAATTCTATAATATTTAGCTGTTTTAGCAGCTCCCGTCGCATCACTCACGTAGAGTTGGATTTTTTTTTGAATAGGCATTATATAATTTCCTTTCTATGGAATAAATAATATAGTAATTACATTAATGTCAATCAATACAGTAGATGAAAAATAAATAAAGAGAATACCATCAGGTATTCTCTTTATTCTATCAGTTACCAGAAGTTTCTGTTGTATGAGATGCTTCGGTTGTTTCAGTGGAAGATGATGTTACAGGAATCGTGGTAGATTCTTCATGAGTTACAGCACTTTCTTCGGTATGTTCAGGTCCACCAATGCTATTCACTGCTAATACAGTACCATCTTTAGATTCTGTTACTTCTTCAGCAAGAATATCAACTTCTACACCGTATTTCTTAGGATCGACTTCACCTACTGGAGAAATATCAATGATTTTGAAATCATGGGCTTTATAGTATTTAGGGATATCGATTGTAACAGTACGGCTTTCACCTGGATCTAATACATAGTCAGTATTTACCAATTCACCATTTTGTTTAGTCATAGTATGACGTACGGTACCTTCACAGTTAGTGGAGTTATTAGTGAACTTAACCGACTTAATGTATTTGATGGTTTCTGTTGCTTCATCTAATTTAGATGTGATGGATTCTGTATGTGCACCATCTTTTAGTTTTAACAACACGGATGTCAAGGAGTTGGTATCCAAGTTTAATACAGGATTCACTTTAGGGTCATCCAATACGAATAGCATAGAACCTACACCTAAACCATCTGTATTAGGAGGTACTTGACCATCACTAATTGTCTTAGTCAATGCTAAGGATTTTTTAGCAGCAAAAGACGTTTCTTTCAATTTGTCAAGAGCGGCTAAGTTAGCATGCGTATGATCTTGTTCAACCATTTGGTCGATAGCTGTGACAGAAGATGCTGGTTTGTTTTGTAGATGTTCCCAGGAGCCAGCTTGTACTTCAGCAGATAAGGTATTAGCAATCTCAACGTATTGACCTTCTCCTTTTGTTTGGTACATAGCCCAGGAATGTTCACCTGTCACAACAAAACAAGTACGACCCGCTTCTAATGTTGGAAGAGCGGTTGTAAATGCTTCAACAGAATTAAAATCTAAGATGACGTTGTGTTTACGATCACCTAATTTAGCAGTAGGAACTTTACCGTCTGCATCCAAGGTTACTGTTTTCACAAGAAGAGCACGGTCAGCAGTAGACACATGGATATCGTTATTTTCCACATGTTCTTTGACGGTAGCTACTTGTTCTACGACTGTTTTAGGTAGAGCGACTGTAAAACCAGTCCCGTTATAGCGACGGATTGTGATTAAATTAGTCATTTGATAATCACCTTTCTATATACGTATATAAAATAAATTGTTACCAAATAATCCAGAATCTATAGAAACATAGATTCTGGATTTCTATTATTTAATAGTTCTTGTTATTTTATGCTTTAGTGGTTGTTACTCTCAAACTAACCGATATGTTTTTTTTTCATTTGACAATCTTATAACTTATACTAACTATACTATGTAAAGGAGTTCTTAGATATGCATGAACTATATGAATTAACCATAGAATCAGCTGATTTAGAATTAGCTGTCACTGAAGGATTTGCCGATAAAGCTAAGTCTACGGCTTCTAAAATCATTGAAAAACTTAAAACGTTTATTAAAAAATTTATCGTATTTATCAAAGATAAATGTGTTAAATTCATCAAATACGTTCTACACTTAGCAACTAAATTAAAAAATCTTACCGAGATGGACGATCGCGAAATGATCGATGTTCCAAACTGTATTATAGTAGATGATTCTGCTAAGACCCTTATGAGTATCGAAAAAAAAGTACTACGTGCTCTCACACAATTGGAGAAGGGTGATGATGTTGATGAAGAATATCTTAATTTTTCAAAAGAACGTAGTACAATAGACCAAATCTTATTAGGATATTCACAAAGTATATCAGTTGCTAAAGCTAAAAAAGACATTATGGGAACGTTAAGTTATATTCATCAAAAAAATAATATTGCAGTCGGCATCATTAAGTCTTTAAATGATATGATTGACAAACTAGAAAAAGACGAGACTAATTCAAATAGATTGGACAGGTATAACCAACTGGTTATTATTCAAAAATTGATTTCCATAGAACAATATATGATAACCTATAATAATAAAACACTAGAAAAATGCTTAATATTAATTAAGAAAATAGGTAATAAAAAGATTAAAGATGAAGTTGAGACTTCTAAAAAAATAGAAGATCATGTAACGAAACCAGTACTAAATTAAGCAAATAGAGGAATGGGATTACCCATTCCTCTATTAAACGTCTTATTGGACTCTTTTAGCAGCACGTGCAGTAATACCAATAAGTCCTTGTATTAAATTTAGACGTTGTGTTAAATCCATTAAGCTATGTTCAACTACTGATAGATTATGCACTAGTGGAGATAAGTTTTCTTCTTCCCCTTTATTCTTAATCGCATTGATAGCGGCATCTAGTTTATCGATACTATTCAACATCTTTCCGCTAGCATTCATAATCGTATTGTTCAAATCAGCTAGTTTCGGAATATCCAAGTCTTGTGGTTTCTTATATATGATCATTAAGTCATCACGATACTTAGCGAAGACATTGTCGCATTTTTCGATCTCTTCCCGATAATCATCAACACTAACCTTAGCATTGTCAGATACGAGAGAGTAGATTACCTTATCCGCTTCCTTTTGTGTAAGAATAACTGATTTCACAATCGTATTCGCTACATCGAGATTCAATACCTTAATATCGGATTCACCGGCATCAATAGTGAGAGGCTTGCCATTTCCCTTAATTTTACTAAGTAATGTTTTGACTGCTTTAGATCCTGCTTGGATCTTTTCTTTAATGAAGTTAACGATTCGTTTTAATAATTCTTTCAATTTCGTAATCGCAGTGTTGATTAACTTTTTAGAACCACTTACGATACCCTCAGTAACAATCAACTGAATATCTTGTGATTCAAGTGTCAATTCATATAATTCGTTCATTGATAAGCTCCTTCTTACATTATTTTTTCTTTTATCGTTTTAATAGATTGGTTGAATTTAGGTGTTAATGTGACTAGATTTGCACATAAGAGCATAATTGCATTTTGAAGTTCCGCTATGGTATTAACTAACTTAGGGTCTACTGTATCGGAATTCTTTTTACAATAATTAGCAATTTCGACAATACTAGTAGCATATGATTTACATCTATTATTAACTTCTCTGATAGATGCTATCAGATTACTAATTTGATCCAATACTTCAATACCTTCATGATGATAAGGTTTCATAATTCTTCTATCTTTATCTCTAAATATAGCCTGAATCTTTTTAGTGATAGTGAAAAATTCCTCAGCTAATGAAGGAATTTCTTCTTTTCTACTAAAATGATATGCGCTAAGGATATCTCCAAATATATCTAATGCGGCATCACTATCTCTAATAACCATTTCTGCTACTTTGATAATAACGATACGGTCACTTTGATCACTTGGTGGTGTTTCGGCTGTTGGTTGAGTGACACCGGCTTCTTTATACTGTTTCTTAACTTTAGCAATCATCTGTTCAGTTGCATCAAGCCCTTTAGTAAGCTTATCCTTTAAAAAAGAGATAAACTTTTTACATAGTTCAATGATTTTATCTATGACTTTCTTAAGTGTTTTCTTAGTCGTATCAATGAAACCCTCAGCTAATATAAGTTGAGTATCCATCGATTCCAATACTAAGTCATGAATATTTGATTCCATAGTATAATCCTTTCATACAAAAACTGGAAAGAGCCTAGATAGCTCTTTCCAGACTATTACTAAATAGTTCGTATGATTAATCTTCCCATTTCCAGCTATGGAATGGAGATACACGCATCGCTAACATAGCTTTTGTTGTACGACCTCGTTCTAGCGATGGATTAATCTTCCAACCTAAATAAATATCAAAGTCAAACTTCTTACCAAAACAATACCAAGGAATCTCAAACTTAAGTGCGAAATACCCACCTGTATAATGATGAGTAGTAACTACAGGTACTCCACTAGCATCTTTAGTCCAAGTGGTATATTCAGATTCACCTTCATAGATAACACGTTCGTGTTTTGTATTGGTGATGACTTCCATATCCATAGTTGTATAATCAATACCAGATACTTCATAGGAGTATCCATAGGCACAATTTCGATTTAACCATAATAAGCGACAGAAGTACCGTTGAATTCGTTCTTTTAGTGTAAAATTACCATTGAGAATATCCACATGACCAGGGATTAATGTACCATCATCATTCTTGACTTCATAATGGTACTTGTAATGCTTATTAAAATCATAGCGGAATAGTTTAGGTACAACCCCTTCGGTAACCATCCATTCTACATCTAAACAGTTATCATAGGTTTGCCAATACCGTAAACTGTGTGGTAAGTTACCATACTTATCAGCGAATAGTACTACGATAGGATTCGTTATATAGGCAATAATATTAAAAAGTATATCTTTAAACGCAGTCCAAACCCATTTCCACGTAATCAAATATAAATATGGGAAGACTTTTTCTCGTAATTGGGATAGTAGTCCAGTCATATAATTCCTTTCTATTGTTACTATAATATCAGAGTATAAAAAAAGAAGAATACACCGAATGATGTATTCTTCTATGTGTATATTATTAAGTAGTCATATTATTTCGTTTTAGAGAAAATCATAGTATCCACTTTAGCATCCAATGTTGTTAATTCTGTATCATCACACGTTTTCACTTCTTGGATATCGGCGAGATGTACAATCTTATCAGATGTAATCGATGCTAATGTATTAAGATTTTCATGAGTATGAGAGTTAGTAACCATACTATCAATAGACTCTGCAGTTTGATTAAAGCCTTTGATTGTGGCTAATGAAATACTCATATCCAACATCGTAGAATCAGATACTTTGTATTGCATGGTACCATAGGCATCTTTATGTACTAGATACATAGCCCAACCATAGTCAACCGTAATATCACCCGTTGCATCTAATACCATAATCATAGCATCTTTAGGTTGATTGTCAGAATCATCTAACATAGCTTGATAGGTTGGATATTCTAGCACAGTGCGAGTTGAGTGAGTGGGTACATACCCATTTTCATTAATAGTTGCTAACGTTCTAAGGGCACTTTTAAATGCATCAGTTACATGAACAGCATCATTGGCTTCATGATGATTCCATCCTTGCACTTGTTCAATCACTGTCTTTGGGCATGTGACTGTAAAGGTTGTGCCATTATAACGCTTCATTTCCATGGTGATTGTCTTCATATTATATCACCACCTATTATAGAGTATCCCCTAATACAAATAAGCCTTGTAATACTTGTGTATTAATAAGATATCCATTACGAGCATTGTTTTTATTACCATCATCTTCATTGACGTATTTTTTAAATTTATCGAATGTGTTATATGTACCATAGAACGTATTTAAATATAGGTTTATATGTTCCCCTTCAACAACTAGGAAAATACTATATGAACCATTAATATTTAATGGAAACATTGGTGTTAAAAATGTAATATTTCTACCAATAGTTGCTAGTGGTTCAATATCTATTGTAGCAAGTGGTGTTAATGGGTCTTTTAGAAGAATATCAGTAGTCGATCCATCTTCAATATCGTTAACTGTCATAAGAACTGTAATATGAGAACCACCAGATAAAAAGGTCTTAATTCCAAAATTTTCATTTGTTAAAGCATGAGTAGCTTTTTCAGTATCAATATTATCAAAGTTAATAGTGGTTGATAACTCGGTTGCTTCAATAAATGGTATATCAGATCTTCCAATTTGTGGAGTATCAGCTGCTCGATTAGTATTACTATTTTTTACTGCTTCTTTAGCTGCTTCTACGGCAGATTTAATTTGTTCATTCGAATCATAGATTTCAACAAATTCCTTAGAGCCATCGCCAGCTTCATTCACAACATAAATCTTTTTTAATTTATTAATTTTATTAGCCATCTATGAAGAGCTCCTTTCTAAAAAAAATAGAAGAGACATATCGGACGATACATCTCTTCTATTATATGAGTTTCATTCGTTCGGATCATATACTATACAAGTATATCGATTATAGAATTGTTATTCTATACGGATTAGGTGTATAGTACCCGATAACTCAAGTCTTTCATATGGGCTCGTAATAATCTGGAAACGAAAACCATCAATTCGGTAGTGGATGCTTTTACATCAGTCTGTAATGAATCTACACCGATGGTATGGATTTCTATATAGGTTTTTGTGGAGTTAATAATATCTCCAGACCCTATATGAACAGAACAGGTTTCCAAATTAATTTGATTTGGGTTTTTAAACGGTTGACCCATCACGGCTCGATATATGATTGGAAAGCTTGGTGTTGCCAATATCTTTAATACATCTCGCAATTCAGCATCGGATATAGTATCGGTTTTCACCATACCTATTCTAATACGGAATGTTGTATTCGACTTCTTCGTCCGTCGACTTAAATTTTCAAGCGGTATACCCATGGCATCGGCTAGACGTATCGCTTTATCATGACTGATAAGTCCTATACGTTGTTTATAGCTATATAAAGATGATTGAGCTATGTCTGCTTTACGAGCTACGTCAACATACTTAACACCTTCTTCGAATATCATATACTCTATGGTATTCGCTAGGTTTTCTTGAACTGTTTCTCTATCCATACTACTCTCCTAATTTGTCAATATATTCACACATGGATTCTGGTGACATAGTTTGTGCATCTTTCATCGTATGTATATCTTTGGTGATATCAAATACGATATTCACATCAGAATCATCAAAATGAACACAATAGTACTCACCGGTCTTCTGATTATAGAAGCCCATATGGTAATCAGTTATAAATGGTGAACAGCTTTGTTGATATCGATGATAGAATCGTTCTAACCATTCAGATATGGATTGTAACCCCATGTGATGCAGTCCATATCGAATCGTGTATATATCCATCACTTCACGAAGTTTCATTCCTTCTGAGGTGTACACGAATGTATCAGTATCAATGAATTCTACATATACTTCATCATCCAGTGCATCGGTTGTTGATACAATAATCGTTTCATTAAATCGCGTCTTACATATTACGGAAGAATCTAATAGTTCCATATCGGTAAGTATCCCATCAGTAAAGAATGACATATATTGTGCAATATCTTCAGCAGTTCCTTTGTAATCAGGTAACACGTTCGTAGTTAGATAGGATTGAGGCATTGTAATATCCAATACTTCATCAATCTCATTATCATCCGATAATACGACCGTATCACTTTCTGTTTCTTTACTAATCGAATTCCTAATCAGTTCCTCAAACTCAGAGAATGTAATGAAACGTTTAAACTTGCCGTTCTTATAATATGCTACTGGATAATTGTGTAATACAGTATTAGTGAAAAAGTCATTAAACTTCTCTTTGAATTCGATTTCACTCATGGTAGGAATCACATACGCCTTCTTACCATTAGCACTTCGGTACCCATAGAATCGATTATTCACTACAAATGGTGCCCAATATCTACCAATAGCCAAATGTAGGTTTTTAAGATCCGATAACAACGGATTATCATAAAAACCAGATGTAATGATAGATAAATCTACGCAATCAGTCAATTGGCATCCAAAGGTTGCAATTGGGGACTCGGGTTGCATAGAATTGAATAGACTAATATAGATACTCATTGTATCAAAGTCGTAGTCCTTTATTCTAAAACGAATAAATCCTTCTGGCATAGGAAGTAGATATTCTTCTCGTTCAGCGATCTCAATGAAACCGAATTCGGAAAAATACAATCTAAGTTCATCCCAATTTGTTGGTGGAACAAATGCTGCCATAGATGATTTAGCGGAATACATAAATGGAAGTTTCTCCATAGCCGCATCGAAATCATCTCGGAATGAATCCCTAAGACCAGTGTGGTCTAAGATATATGATAGAGCTTCCGATTCATGAATTCGACTATACTCCTCATCATTCATTGATTCCAATACATAGTTTTTAATAATGTATTTTTCACCACTTGGTGTGATAAGAGAATCAACAATCCGTTCAATGTTACGATTAATTACTTTTAAGTTCATTGTGTTAGTATGACCAGAAATAGTCATCGTCTTATGTTCCACATCAAACTTCTTAATATTCATTTGGGATTTTAATTTAATCCCTAACACTTTTGCTGTTGTTTTAGGATCTTCAATAAGATTAGTCATCAAAGAATCCAATAGTTTTCTGTACGAGCTTGTTGGTTTTTGACCAAATACTTTAGACTCTACAGTCACGTTAAATAATGTACGATTTGCCATAATATTCTCCTCCTTAATTATTTTTTCTTAGTATTATCTTCACCAAAGAAAGGTTCATCTACAATAGCGGGCATAGAATGTAAAAATTCTATAATCTTATCTTCTGCCCATTGTATATGGGTAACTAATTGTTCGGATGTTATATCCTCTATTTCATTGGTGCGTTTAAAGCGGTCAGTAATGACTACGTCCAGTCGTTCCCATCCATCAATACCAACTCGTAATTGGTATACAAACGTTTGATCGATAAATAGTTTAAACTTTGTCAATAACTGACCATTCTGAGTTACTACATCAAAAGGTAATCCGATATAGTGATGGTTATTATAATCAATCGTTGCCATTGGATTATCGATTACAATATTATCTTGCTTAATTAATTTTGTGATGGTCGTAGTAATGGTGCGTGTAAACGAATGCTTATAATCTAATACGTCTAATAATCGTATACATTTTTCAATATCCTTTTCCGAACGTATCACCATAGACTCAGCAATCCACTCACTCGTAAGCATAGCATTAATTTGAATAAATTCATTAAGCTCTGTCGAATATGTTAAAACCACGCTAATCTTGCTATTGACTGGTGAATTATCTTTAAATAGCAATATCTGTTTTGGATAGTTTTCTTGTGGAAATTCCATATAATGCCTATGGTCAAAATCACAAGCCATAATCAATTGGGCCATATCGTTAATAGTATTCATAATTTTCTCCTTTTAATCATATAAACTATCATCACGATAGTCATGCAACTCAATAACTTGTTTTGGTCGGTATTGAGGAATAAAAGATGGTAATCGTTGCATCGTGGATACAATACGTTCTACCGATATAGGATCTCTTACATCCAATGATAGAATTGTATTTGTACCCAATGGTAATTCAACTGATAGCATCAATGATACTAAATCATAATTCACTTCGGTATACACTGCTTGTATACTTACATGAATATCATTTTCATGATATGACATGAATTCTACATGTTCATCACCTACTACATATCCCTTACTCGTTTGCCAATTAAGGGCTTTTAAGCTATCATATACTGTAAATAGCGTATTCATAATTCTAATCCTTTCTAACAGTAAACAGAATCCCATTAGGTATAGTACCTAATGGGATATATTGTATTATCACAGATTGACTTAGCAATCAACTTAATAATCGATTTAGATGATTCATTGGTATCTGTCCAGTTTAATGTAGTCATATACCCTGTTTCTTTATTGTGAATCTCCAGTTGAATCAACTCAATATAATCAATATACCGAGTTGCTTTGACGATAATCCAACCACTCGAACAATGAAATTCAACACGTTCATGAGCTTTCTCATCATCATAGTTAGACGATCTAACTGACCATCGAAGAGGTGTATCAAATATATCTTTATATACATCTAATAGGGTATATGGTAAATACTTAGCCATATTAGTTACCGTCTTCATTTAGAATACGATCTAAATTCATTGGTGCAAATCTAAGGTCCTTTAAGTTATCGAGGGAATGCCAATTAGTACTATCAATTATTAAGTCGGGATAATCTGGTATTGCACCAAACTTATAGAAAAACTCCTTATATTTTTCATCAGAACCCGATAATGCGAAATCAATCGTGCGACTGATATGGTTACGACATTGGATAGATGGTTCTAATGCTATCCCTATTATAGTCTCACCATATAAGAATTTTACTTGCTTAAAATATAAACGCATAGAATTAGCATCGGTTAGCACTACCTCAAGATGAAATTCATCTTCACTATTAGCCCCTCTAGTGTATACAGATAAGGTTGGGTGTTCTATATCTTTTAGATTCACACTAACCTTAGTTACATTTGGGATTAGACATCTATAAATAGCACTTGTGCAGGCTGCAATATATCGTTCTTTTTGTTGTTCCGTTAGTTTCATTTTTTAATTCCTCCTATGAAATATAAATATACGTAATGATAATTAAAATAAATGTAATTACTTGAGCGATTTCTAATACTTCAGGTCCTTTGCGTCCCGTTGTCATAAAGATTAATAATCGCAGTAATGTAAAGATAACTAAGGCGATAACTAATGAGTACATCGTCCGTATGTCAATTACATGCATAGTATTTTCCTCCTATACTTAAAATATACATATAAAGATAATATATACTTATAGATAGTGACGTTTTTTTTTGACATACTTATAACTATTAAACACGTTTAGTTTTATAGAAAGGAGCCTACGAATGGCTATACAAAAAAAAATACAACTTTACGTAAGTGACGCTACAGGTAATCAAAAAACTGCGAAATATTATCGCATTCCATTACCCGCTGATAACTTACCTTTTGATAAAGAAACTAATATCTACAAAAATATGATGCATTTCTATTGTACTATCAGTGGTGATAGTGCAACATTTGGTGCTATCGGTTTTGCAGATCCTATTATTGGTCTATATGAAACAGCAGCTACGCATAACGGTCACTTTGATAGCGAATCAACACTCGTTAATTTCAGAAATATCACACCGACTATTCCTGAAAAATTATTAAACGATGGTGAACTATCCTTTGACGTACATGGTTCTGTCGAAACTATTCGTTATAACTCCGTGAATGGGTATGTACACCAAGGTTACTCCATCTTCAATAATCCAGGTAATGAACAGGTCAAATATCTTGAAAAAATCGTTAAGAAGTCTGGTATATTCCAATCCAGTAACGTGATCCGTTCCAATAGTGAAAATGACTTATCCCCATTTGTTCCATCTGACTGGCAAGAGTTCGATACTATGGAAGATTTGTTAGTAGATGTTCGTAAACGTATCAATGATATCAAAACAATGGATCGTGGTGAACTATACAGTTATGAAGATTGTGTTGCTGAACATGATAGTCATTTTAATCCTAACTTGGGCGAGCTACCAAACGCATTGGGTACAATAAATGATTTTAAAGTCCTTGACTTTGGTAATGCAACTCTATCGGGTACCCAACCATTACAAACTGGATGCGATGGTCATCAACGTATATTATCACTAATCAACACCTATGCGTTACAAGGACGTAGTGTAGTTGTCGATACAAGTACCTTAACCGACGAAATCGCAATCGTCAATAATAGTACATTTAACGCCATCATAAACCAAGTCCATCGAATTCAACCTAATACTGGTGAAGTTATACTAAATGATAACTTTGGTGAGTATGGTACTGCTATTGTATTTAAAAACAAAGCCGATAGTACCCATATTAAATTAACAGTAATTAGCCCAATGGAAAACTTGGCTACGTTAGCTGCTAATGAAGCAACTCCTGTTGATAAACTTGTAGACGCATTCCAAAATGTACCAGATTCTACACTAGTAGAAACAGGTATTGCTATGCCGCCTAGAACAGTAACAACTGATATTCCTATTAATGATTTCTATAAAGTCAACAATAATGAAAATATCAGATATCTTGATGTAAATAACGCGGGGGTTACTATCAAATCAACTCCGGGTACAAAATATAAATTATTTACAAAATCAAGTAACGGTTTAGTTACTAATATTCCTGTAGATAACACATCTGGTGAAGTGACATTTAATCTCAACAACTATAATCATGGTCCAATTGGTAGTGCCTTACCTGATCTATACCTCATTAAATATGAACCAACTGATATTAAAGTATCTTGGTAATATAAATCACTTAATAAATAGAGAATACCTTTCGGTATTCTCTATTTATTAATAGTTTAATTAGTTTTTAGTAACAGTTACGTTCACATGACCGATCAAATCATGAGATAGCATAATAATAGCTTCATCTTTTTTACCATATTCACTAGGAGTGCCACCATTATAATTAATAGTTGCAGTATTACCTACAAATGTAACCTCTTCTACATGCTCAGCCCAGTCATGACCAGAACTCATATGATAATATAAAATATATACTTTACTATTCGGTGTAACAGTATCACTCGTAATGGTGATAGTACCTGTACCATCATAGCGTTTAACGTAGTATGCGTCTGGTATACGGTGGTATTCATCTATTATAGTACCTGCTTCCATATCAATTTGAGGATAGATACCTTCAAAACTATAGCCACCATATAGATTTGCTTCGTCAATTGTATATAAACTATACAATGGTCCACGGTTTTCAGGTATTGCTTCACCCCATGTTTGAATATCACTTAGTACAGCTTCAATGGTATCGAATTCAATCCAGTTGGATGGAACAAATTCACTTAAATCATTTTCGGAATCAGATTCAATACATTCAGAGAATAGATTATTCTTTTTCTTATTTTTATACCAGTAATGATACTTTTCACTGCCCTCACTATACTGGCCTTCTAAAGCACCAAGGAAGTTACTTTTATCATACCCTAATCCATATTCATAACTTGTATCGATTTTGATAAGACCTTCCCCATCATTCATAAGTTTATCAGGAATAGATGGTGTTAAATTAGCAGTGATTGCATCAACATGATCTTCACCGAACATGACTGCATCAGCTACATCTTTTATTACCATACCAATATAGAATTTATCACCAGATACTTTGGCATAGAAACGAACTAGATCTTTATAGATATTATCTGTTCGATTAGCCGGTTTAGATTCACCAGGTAATGGAATTCTATAGTACTTAGAGGTCCTAGTAGACCCTGTTGCATCACTCACGTAGAGTTGTATTTTTTTTTGTATAGCCATTGTAATAGTTTCCTTTCTAAAAAAAATAAAGGTTATAGCTTATGATAATGTCAAAAAAAAAGAAGCGGTTTAACCGCTTCTTTAATTTTAATCAAATCATTTTCAACTGGATTTGAATTTTCATAACTATTTCCAATCCAGATGACTTCTCGATTTGGGTCTTTTAGGGAATCCTCAATCCACTCTTTTGTTGTGTAAAGCACATTATAAGCTTCGCCTTTACCGAATACCTCATTGTGCGCTTTTTTGATTGCAGCCCAATTTAACTTCGGTTTAACAAACACTTCGTGCCAACCATTCCAGTTATTTACTGGACATGGTAATGTACCCCTCGTTTGAGCATCGAGAATTCTTAACCATCCCTTCTTCGTTTCAGCAAATTCAATAATCGTTGTAACATCAGTTAACCCATTTCGGATGTCGCCACTACATGGGCGATTTTCAAACCTATTAACATAATAATCAATATACAATGTATATTGATTATCATCAACACGACGAATATATGCACTGTGATTAGCTGTCAATTTAGATACGAATTTGATGATTTTAATTAAATTTTCTTGTTTCATTTTTTTTAATCTCCTTTATTTAAATTAAGATAAATATGAATAGAGTAGTTTATCCTTTTATTTCTATCTCTATTCATGATTATAATATATACTTATACACCTATACTTTACGATTATTTTTGGTTTTACTAGTACTATGTATTAATAGTATAGACTAGGAGGTAATATGAAATTATCACAATGTACATCAATGAATCAAATCATAGAGTATTATATTTCCAATCAAATTACAGACACAGGAAGAAGTTCAACCAATAAACAACCGGTATTCTATGTAAAAGATATTGACAAAATACATACAGCAAACTGTATAGATACTGCTATTGCTAGTATGTGTACACTATTAGATAAAGGTATTGAATCGGGTATCATTGTATTTACAATGATTATATCAGCGACTAAATCACAAACTCACTATATCCCATATAGTAAAGAGAATGGATCCTATATTCTATTCAACTATATCAACCCAACACTCTATCATACAATCGCCACTAAACGTCTTAATGACGGTGTTGATGAACAATTGACTTGGTTAGTTGAGAACTATGAACATGATTTCAATTGTCAGGTAACACAAACAAAAGTGTATATTCCATCAAAGGATATCTGTAACCGTCTATACCAATTCTATAAAGAAAATAAACGAATTTCACAAATTGATATCATGACTATGTGTCAACGATAAAAAAAAAGAGGAACCAGACGGTTCCTCTTTTTTACATATTTTAATACTGTATATACAATAAATGATTTACGAATCATCACCTAACCTAATTGTGCATGTAATCGGTTGCGATGGAGTCGCATCTATCGTTTCAATAGAATCAGTTTCAGTTGGAGTTTGTGTATTAGTTTGCATTGATACTAATAACTCCTCAATCCTATCCATCTTAGACTCCATTTGAGTTAATCTTTCATTTACTTTCTTATATCTCTTCTTAAGAATTTTATAAAGGTATTCAAAATCTGCATCGTAGTTAGGACTCGCATTCCTAACGGCTTCTTCTATAACCTCAATATCCTGTTCATACCAATCCATACTAGTACCTCCTAAGGGAATAAAAAAGAGGAACCCGAAGGTTCCTCTTTTACTTACATTATTTAGAATGTACTTCGTTAAGAAGTTTTTCTACTAATGCATTCAATTGGTCAATCTTTTGGTTTTGTTCAGCCACTGTAGTGTTGAGTTCATCAATACGATGTTGCATAGCTACTTTACTGTAACGAGATTCACCATTAACTTTAGTACCAACTTTATAGCTTACACCAGCATTAATAGCGGTGTCTTTACCGTTGATACTTGTACCAATAGTAAACATAATGTTTTCACTTGGTCTATACACAGCACCTAACGCAATAGCAGTAGTTCCACGGAAATGACCAGCACCAACCATAATGTCAGTTTTATGATCTGGATCATAGTCCAATGGATGTAACGCTGCTAAGGCAGACGCAGAGGCAATCCCACGACGAGCTTCTTTTTGGTTAGCTTGAATCAAGTCAGTGAAATTACCATTTGCATTATGGATAGCGTTTTCAAGATTATTGATCTTAGTTGTATTACTATCAATTTGATCTGTTACAGCATGATCTAAATCAAATTTCACTTTACCATCAGCAGATACAGAAGCATTGATATGATCACCATCTACAAAGTTGAAACCTTTTGCCGCGGTTGTTTTTAATACAGTGCCACCATTAGCAGTATATCCAATATTGATTTTTTCAGCCGCTTTATCAGCATTGAATTTGAAAGTAGTTAAGTCAGCAGACCCAGTTGGATTACTCCATCTTTCTACTTTGATTACATCATCGCCCGCATAACGATTGCTAGTTTTAGCAATATCACGTACACGATCTGTATTGAGTGATACATTGTAATTAGTAGAACCGTTTGTGTTAGTGGATGTTGTCACTTCTACTGCACCAGAACCGCTTACTGTACTTGCTGCAGAAGATGCTGCATTTGTTGCATATTGCTTTAATTGTTTAAAATTAACAGCATCACCATTATCAACTGCATCAGCTACATGTTGAATACGATTATTCGCTACATCAACTTTAGTTGTAGTGAAAGTAACTGTATTAGTACCATCGGTAGCAGTTAATCCTTCTTTTGTGAGATTGGATTCATTACCACTTTCGTCAGTAACTTGAACCCCATCACCTTTTGTATAGGTATGCTTATCACCATCTTTTGTTTCAATTGTACCCATATTAATCAAATCGCGATTAATATCGATAGTATATTCAGTACCACCCGATGCATTTGTGTCGGCATTCACATTCACATTAGTGCCCGCAACAATGGTTGTTTCTTTACCTGCTACTGAAGCAACTTTTTTCAATTGTGCGACATTGACAGCGTCTGTATCATTAAGACCTGCGGATACACCAGTAATTTGACGTGTGATATTATTATCTGTATCACCAACAGATACTGCGGATGCAGTAGAACGCCAAGTACTGTTTGTTTCTGTAGATGCTGCATTTGTAGAAATATCATAACCACTTACACCCGCTGCCGTATTAGCAACAGATTGACCACCTAATGCTACACCACCATCAATAAGTACATTTGCATCTTTACCGATAGATACAGAATTACTTGCAGTTGTCACTACACCACTACTTGTAGAACCAATAGCAATCACATCACTGGCATTAGTAACCGTATGATTATTACCAACGATAAAGTTATTAGATGCTTTATTCGCATTTGTACCAGTTACGACATTATCGATACCAATAATGCTAGTAGCTTGTGTATAATCTGCTTTGTTGCCACCACCAATAACAGCAGTAGAACCACCACTATGATTACGTTTCAATACAGTGCGTAATTTTTCTGCTAACTTATTAGGTGTACTAGCACCACTTGTTGGAGCACCAGTTAAATATGTTACACTATTAGTGACTTCATTGCCAGCACCCATAATGATGGTACCATTTGTATTAGCCGTTCTATTCGCAATACCTGTAATTGTATTAGCAATACCTGCGTGGTCTAATGTAGCCGATTTAGATTCAACAGTATTTAATGTACCAATAATAGTTGAACCGAAGTTCTTAGCAGCATCCGTTTTAGTTAATGTATTACCACCAATATAAGAACCAGTGATAATATTATAAGCACCTACATTAGTACCAAATGCCGCATTAGTATTGGAATTGTTACCGATTGTGGTAGCATTCACATTTACGTTAGCATTACGCATTGCTGTTTCTGTAGTACCTAGGTCTGCATTGTCACCCATAGTTCCTGTATAGTTATGAGTACCGATCATAATAGATCCAGAACGAGCATACGCATTTTGACCAATTGCGATACCTGTAGATACCTTAGATGGATCCGCTGGGATAAATGGGGCACGTAAACCCATAAACCCACTACCTTGGAAAGTGGTTTGACCAAAGTTAAATTGCATTTCTTGATTACCTGCCATGTTTTCAGAAAATGCATTTTCACCAATCGCAATACCACCACCTTGGTTGACGTAGTTACCAGTACGTGCTTTATGACCAATAACAATATCACCACCAGCTCGATTGGCTACACCATTAGCATAATCAATCTTAGCAGAGTTACCTACGGCTACATTTGTTGCTTCAGGAGCATAGGAATTTGTACCATAATTGACACCATTACCTGTTCCTACTGCAACGTCAGGTGCTGCCATAACAACACCACTTGTTAAAGAAGTAATTACCAAAGCTGTTAACATTGTAGTTCTTGTTTTCATATCATTCGTCTCCTTTAATTAAAATAATGAATATGAAACTATTTTTCATATGTAAATAATATATAAATATAACTAAAATTGAATAAAAAAAGAGAACCCGAAGGTTCTCTTTTTAGTATCTTATTTCAAGATTGTACCATATGCATCGCGTTGCACATCTTTTGTACTAGTTTGTACATGTACACGTTCAATACCTTTACCCATTTGGTCTACTTTGAAACGAGCCATTTCAGGGCTGAATTCTTCAACTAAACGAGCATCAATTTCTTGACCAGCTTCTTGAGCACGTTGTAAAGCACGATATACGATTTGTGCAAATTCATAACGAGTTAATAGACGGTCGCCTTTGAAGTTGCCATCTTCATAACCGATGACAAGACCACGTTGACGAAGACCTTCAACTGCTTCATATGCCCAATGATTGCTTGGTACATCTGGGAATAATTTATCTTGATCCACTGTCATATTAGCACCAGTTACTGCATTTACAATCGCTTTCAATTTTTCATTGTCAGCTTGCAATTTTGCTACAGTTGCTTTCAAGTCTTGTAGATCTTTAGCAACAGCTACACGGCTACGGGATACATTGGATTTAGCACCCACTTTATAGCTAATACCCGCATTCAATACAGAATCGCTACCATTGATAGCACCGCCTAATGTGAACATAACGTCTTCGTTAGGACGGTATGCTAACCCCAATGCTGTTGCAGTTTGACCTTTGAAATGACCTACGCCAGCCATAATATCGAGTTTATGGTCTGGGTCAAAATCAAGTGGGTGTAAAGCAGCTACAGCAGCAGCACCAGCGATACCACGACGAGCTTCTTTTTGGTTATTAGAAACTGTACGTGTTAAGCTATCATAATGATTATTAACGTTATTGATAGTTTGATTCAAATTGTTAATAGCAGAGCTATTGTTGTTAATTTGATTACTAGTAGCTTGGTCAATACCTACTGTGTAATTTGGTGTGCCATCAGTATTGGTACCAGTAGTTACAGATACGCGATTACCTGCTGTTACAGTTGTATGTGTATCTTTATCATTTGCCGCCACATAATCTTTTAATTGTTTTACGTTAACAGCATCGGTATCAGCTACACCAGTATCAACACCATTGATAACTTGATTACCTGCATCAATACCATCAGTACCAAATACTACAGATTTACCATTGGAATTAGCACGCATACCATCCATAGTGTATTCTGTTGCATCCAAATTATCACGGTTTTCTAAATGAACACCGTTCGCACCGAAATGCGCATCGATGTCACCATCAAATGTTGTCATACCAGTTTTAGTTACATGGTTATGTACAGCATCTGTTGTTTCACCAAAGTTTACGGAATTCATTTTGTTTAAATCCGCATTGACGTTAACTTTGTACTCTTTACGTCCAAAGTTGTTGTCTGTGGATGTCACAGTAGTATTTACTCCATTTTCCATAGTATTATGCTTTTGGGCTTCCAAAGCAGTATCGTATAACTGGGAGCCGTTGATAGCATCTGTGGAAGTTGCATTTACACGACCAGCTGCCACGTTTTGCAACTGACGTTTAAAATCACTTACACCACCATAGCCAGCAGTACCATTAGCACCAAATGATACTACTGAATCAACATGAGATCCAGCAAAATCTACATTCTTAAATCTGATATCACTATTGCCGTCTTGAATGTTTGCTACATCAGTACCCAATTCAGTTGTACTATTAGTACCAATAGCTACAGAATTTTGCACATTAGCGATTGCGTTATTACCAATAGTTGTTGCATCAATAGCAGTTGATTCGCTGTGAGTACCTACAACAATGGAACCTTGCCCACTTGTCTTGCTGTTGGAACCGTAAATAAGTTGTTCTGGGTCGGAACCAACTACTTGGTTACTATACCCTGTTACAACAGATTGGATGGCATTGATTTCACCATTGTGTGCACCAATAGCGATTGTGTCATCGGACTTAACTGTGTTATCAAGACCGAGAGCAATACTTGTTGCTCCTAAGGCTTTCGTATCATTACCTAATGCAATAGCGTCAGCTGCTTTTGCTGTAGCATTAGTACCCATTGCAAATGTGTATGCTTGAGCATATGCACTAGCACCATACGCGAAAGCATTGCGACCATCAGCAGTGGCATTTTCCCCCCCAACGAATGCGTTCTCACCATTCGCTGTATTGGAGTTACCGAACACAAGACCGTTTTGTGCTTGGTTCACAGTATTATTGTAACCAGACACATTCACGGAAGTGCCGTTAACATGGTTTTGGTACCCTGTTACGTTACTATAGTTACCAATTACACTGTTTTGATAGCCGCCAACTCTGGACCCTTCAGAGTTAACGTAGTTGCCTTCGCCAACAGCAATTGTATTGCGGGAATTGACGCTGTTATTGAGCCCCACACTCATTGTATAAGAAGCATTGTTGGTATTCCCTTGACCGACATTAATATCGTTGTCAGTCACTGTTGTTGCTGTAGCAATAGGAGCCATTAAAGAAGTTGCAATTAAAGTAGTTAAAAGAGTTTTGTTCGTTTTCATTGTTATTATCTCCTTTTGAAAACTGATCCCTATATTTTTTTTAGGATCATAGAAAAATAATGTATAGAATCCCTTTCTATACGTAAAAATAATATATATTTATTTTTTTTTACTTTTTCACCTATTCTATACATCATAATGTAAAAAAATAAAAGAAGTGGATTACTCCACTTCTTTTATTACGATTGCTTGTAGTTGCTGAATAATAGTATCTGGTACTTCACCTTTATATGACCGCTCAATAATAACATCATTACCATGAATCTCCAAGTCCATTGATAGACTCATTCCCAATAGATGTTTCAACCAACATGTCGCTTTCACGCGTTCAGTTTTAAAGAAATATGATTCAATAATACCATACTCAGTACCAGTTTTTCTATTACGTTGCCAAGGTAACTCACGTATTTGTTCAAATGCTTCTTTTAATGTCATCATTTCCTCCTTATACGTTTATACCTCTCCCATGGTATTATATGATACGATAATCACTTAGAATCGCAGATAAGATAGGAATGCTCATATAGGTTGCATTCACATGTACCGTATTTACTATATTGCGATTCATGTCGTTGCCAAGTATAGTTATACTTACATTATCTAATTCTGTACAACTATCATTCATATCAGCCCATTCGATATGAAGAATCAAATCTTCTGTAGCCACATCAATTGACAAATCACGTTGCCCCATACGTTCTCCATATCGTTCGGTTAATTCATTAACAAGACCTTTGAATTCCATCATACTCCTCCTTGTTAAATACTAGATTCTTATACGTTGACCATTCCATAATATCTTGAGTCTTTTCTAATGTTGACCCAACCTTAGTGACTAAATTATCAACGGTTTCTCCTTCTTTACCAATCAAATTATAATAACGCCTAAAGATAGTGTTCATCAAGTTAGAATCTCTATTCTCTATATACGCAAATAGAGTTCTCATAATACCTATTATAATCACTCCGTTTGTTGGTAATAGATGATATGCTTTTCCTATGTATGTTTTAGGAATCTTACATTCGATTGTTGTATACTCAATAGCTTCATTGGGTTTTGTATTCTCTAAGGTAACGATACCTATATTAGAAGGCAACATATTCACCACATGAAATTTGACTCCCACTGAAGTCATTTTAACATATTGAGAAACTAGATTATAGATAATCGTTTCTCTAAATACATCCCAACCAATATTCACATCAAAAATCTTTTCTAAGAATGATGGAAGTGTTATAAAATATGACCAATACTCATCATCATTACGAGCATCTACATTCAATGAGAGTTTACCTTTCTCATATAGTTCATACATCATCGATGGTACTGGTGGAGTATCTGGTTCTATTGGCGTATATTGAAACATATAGGATGCCATTTGATATGGTTTAATATGTTCATGACATAGGTCACATATAAATTCACCCTGATTCAATAGGTCGGTTTGTATAAACTTATAACCGATAGGACCTGTATGTTTACATGGTTCTTTCATACATTAACCCTTCTTCTTTAGGTCTAATAAAATAGGTTCTTTTTGTGTTTTACTATGTGTAGTAAAATCACAAGAAGTTTCTTTACAGTTCTTACAGATACCCAAATTTTCTAGTGTGATGTACTGTGGGTATAACTCATGAAGAATGTCATATATTTCGATTGCTAATTCTCTATGTTCTATAGAAGCACGTTTACAAACACGTTTTGTTAAATATTCAATCCAAGTCCGTAAGTTACCAGAGATAGTCAATCGAACTTTACTACCTAATGGTAACATATAAGCCGCTTGTTCATAGGGAATACCCATCTTAATCGCTTCATTGTAGTTAGCAATAGATGTTTCAATCGAGTTATCAATAAACTCCCTAAAGAATGGGTTAGCTTCTTTATTAATATACCCATTAGCACCCATATCCATACCACGACTTGATTGTACCGTAAAACTAAAATGTCTATGGCGAGTAATTTGAGCTAATACTTTTTGACTGCAAGTCATATCCAATGTAACAATCGAATGTTCCATAACACTTAGATGACCTGCTTCAATAATATGAAGTAATGCTGTATCTCCAATCGTACGATTGTAACATTTACCAGTAGCAATCTTAACCGCTTCAATATTGGTTGATTGAATTACTTCTACATTGTAATCTGACATACTATATCTCCTTAGATATAAAAAAGAAAAGATGTGAGTATATACGATTAGGTATATACTCACATTGATTAAATATCGTAGTTTGTCGTAGGTTCCCCTAAGATAACATATAACATACCTTCATCTTCATCTGTCATATAGGTAATATGGAAGTTATTAGCTTGACGCTTTAACATTTCCATGCGAGCTTCATAGTATTCTACGGGGTTATTTCCGATTTCAATACTTAAAATCCCTTGTTTAGCATCTTCTTCCGCTAATTCCTTCATAATTTCATATTCTTGATCTTGTGGTTCTGGTGCATCATCGAAATACAATTTATGTACTTTAGCGAATGGTGTGCAAGAACCAGATAACCCAGGAGATGAGCTAGAGTATACGTTAATATCCAAATTACCTAGATAACTTGGATGCACCCCTCTAAATTTAACGTTGATATTACGGTCTGATTTAGACCCTAAACTATTAGGACCTTTCACCGTATATCGTAATGCTGAGAAGATATCGAGATCATTCACCCGATCATCGTACTTTAACAATTGGGATGTTTGTAATAATTGTAATACAATATTCCCTGGGAACTTAAAGATGTTCTCAACTTGCTTAAACGTTGCTTTACCCTGAGATGATAATAGACGGTTCACACTCTCACCAAGACGCATAGATAACATAGATGCAATATATTCATTTAAGCGAAGACGCTTAGTGGATAAATCCATATTATTCTTTTGCTTTAACTCAGCGAAGTTTTGAATCATCCATCGAACGATGGAATAGATGGATTGTTTATTGATTTCAGATACCTTTAAGATATCCTTCGTTGTTAAATCTAATAACCGTTCGAAGAAGGTAATCGTACTATTACCAGAATCACGCATCTTATGAGCAGTCTTAGTAAATAATCCACCGATATGCTCAGTCCAATAATCAATATCTTCTAGGTCTTCTATAGTAGTACGAGTACTCATACATTCTTTCAACATAGCAGTTACGGCTTTCACGTATTGGTACCCATCAAAGAAATGACGACGTACTTTCAAGTAAATGTGTTTGTTTACCTTAAAGTAATAGTGTTCTTCATCTTCTGGATACGGTTCTGATACAGCATCAATAATACGTTCTACTGCAAAGTAGGATAGGGTAGCACTGAAACCAATCTTAGCAAAATAGAATAAGAAGACTGGAATCTCCCGTTTAAATAATGCTAAGAAGTAACTCACTACATCAAAGGTTTCACCCGTGCAATCCGTTAATGTATTATGACGGGTATTCACAACAATTGGCATCAATGATTTTAACGTAATGCCATTCTTACTGACATAGGTACTGTTATCAACCAATTGGTATAATAAGAAATACTTCTTATCTTTCAAGGTCATATAGTTATTATGATCTTTCTTAGGTAATAAGATAGAACGAGTGATAATCTTAGATTTAAACTCGTTATTATCAATACCTTCTATATGGAATCGCATTGTCAATTCAAACACTCTATCAGATTTGATATAGTGGTACTTGATATGCTCCTCTTTTTTCTTCTTTTTCTTTCGACTTGTGATGTATTTATTGATGTCTATTTTCGATTCATCATATTCAACACTGTAATCGATAAATTGAATGGATCGAATGACTTCCAATGATTTGAATACATTCACAACGAAATCAATCAAGTCGTCTTCATATTCGCGTTTGATCAGTTTCATATTCAACTGATCTTCGTTAATGTTCTTAAAGTGTTTAATAAACTTCTTCATGCTGATGACTCCAAAAACAAAAAGTTTATGTTAGATAGGGATTACCCAGATAGAGATATCACTCTCTATCTGGGTATTTGATACTAGTCTTCAGTAGAAGTATCGTTTTTAGCACCCAATTTAAACACTTCACCAAGTGTTACGAATGGCACTAGATTTCCTTCTTTTTCGCCTTCTTCAGAATCACGAATTGTTGTCCCCAATGTCATGATGGAGTCTAACACCACTTCCACTGGTTTGTTGCCATTAGCTTCAGTTTCAGCTGCTAAATGCTTAGCAAATTCTTCTAACCATACGAGTACAACTGTGGATGCAACTTCAGGTTGTACAATATTCAAATTGTATTCTTTACTACGTAAATGTGCGACTGTGGCAGTATCAACTGCTTTCACAAAATCGCGGCTTTCTTTTTGTACTTGTCTTGGACGGAATCCCATTTCCATTTCCTCCTTATTAAAAATGACATGTCATATGCGTATAGCATATAATGATGTTAACTTCATTATAGTTATTTACTATCAAAGCCAAATCGTTCATATGCTTCAAATACGCCAATTACTGGGATATTACGTTCATGTGCTTTTTTGATTTTACCGCTGTTTCCAGTCGGATTATCAGCAATCACAAGACCTACATCTCCAGTGACTGAGTTGACTACCTCAATGCCTATTGAGTTAAGATATTCCTCAAAAAGTTTGTTCCTGAAACCTGTGAAAACCACTTTAAGTGATACATCTTTGGATTTAGTAATCTTGACTGTTTGGAGTAAGAACTCAATCAAGTCTCGATTCTCTTCAATACCATCAATGATCTTCTTAGCTGTTGTTTCTTTGATACCAGGAACTTTGCATAATATACTTTCTTCACCAGGAGAAATATCTAGCAACTCATGTATATTATATATACTCAAAACTTTATTGAATATTTTTCGACCAATACTTGGAATACCAATGGAACCAATCACTCGATCAATGGTACCTGATGCATTATTGATGGATTCCGCCATATTCACAAAGCTCGTTTCACCAAACCCTTCAAGGTTAATCACCTCATCTCGTTTTGTGTGGAGCATATATAAATCTTGAATATTCTTTACAATACCCGCATGGTATAATGCCTCTATCGTAGCTTCACCGATATTTTCCATATTCATCTTTTCACAATAGTTATAGATTTTCCCTATCATACGAGATGAACAGGATGTATTTCCACACATATACTCTGGGTTAAATACGAGTTCTTCCCCACAATATGGACAATGTGTGATGGCTTCAATTCTTGGATTACCAGAACGATGTTGTTCACAATATTCATCGACTAAGAGATAGGGAATGATTTCATATTTCACATTAACCATATCTCCTTTAGCTAATTTCAATTCATTGAATCGGTCATAGGAACCTAAGCTAACAGACTTAATCGTCTTATTATTGAACTCGAATGGTTCTACTTTAGCTGTGAATGACACTTTACCCATCAATCCAATATCCTGCTTTACATCTAATACGGTTGTATAGTTAGATGGTTTAGGGAACTTATAGGCAACTTCGAAGTTATTTGTCCCTTTATTCTCATTACGACCAAGATAATCCATGACATCTTGATCCGTAAATCGTATAACCAACCCATCACATTGATATGGGAGTTGATCAATGAATCGTTTAGCTCGTTCAACAAACACCGGAAGATTTTTATCTGTAAATTCATAATAATCAGAATAGAAATCTTCAAACTCATATGGTGGACAAGCGAACATACCTTCCCCACTTTTAGAATGGTATGCAATCAATTGATCACCTGACTGTAACATCAATGCACAAATTGACATATATTGGGCATGGACATCAGTAAAACTGGTAGAATTGGTTAAACTTGTAATCGCAGACCGCTCATTCACTAATTTACCATCACCAAACTTCTCATTATACTCTTGGAACTTATCTTTCTGCATAATACATTCGATTTTAAGTCCCACTTCATGACCACGAAGTTCACCAGGTACCAAATCAATCAGATTTACATCTTTAAATAGTGGTGTTCTATCACTACCAACACCTAAGTCTTTATCACCTCGTGTCACGGCTTTAATTACGTGACCTCGTTTATCAAGTGATAATTGAATCGATACCCCATCGTACTTAGGATAAAATGAAACAACCACAGCTTTCTTGGGATCTCGTTTCATTTCCTTTATCTTTTCCATACGATCTTCATACCATTCCATAATGGAACGATGGGTTGCTATGGCATTGGGATCATTCAACCGTTCTTCTTTGGTAATATAATGAACCTTTTCCATAGATCCTTTTAACATAGGATAATCATGTTCTAATTTAACACGTTCCATTGTATGTTCTTCATGACGATCTTTATGGATCATACGACCTGTTAATTCGATATAGATTTCATGGAGTTGGTCATATTCAGCATCACTCAATGGAGTGACTTCACCTGTTCGATAGATATCATCCATCATCAATAAGAAGTTTCCTAATGCTGTTACATTAATGACATCCTTATGCTTATAGTTATGAATGAACTCATTATAGAGTTGCACTGCATGTGACTTGATTGTCTCACGAACTTCTCTTGTCCAATCACTTGGATCCATTGTGTATAATTCTTCAAACATCATTATTCTCCTTTTATAATATAAGAAAAAGACCCCTTACGGGGTCTTTATTACGTAGCTACAGTTTTAAGTCTGTGGCTCTAAAGCCTAGGACTACACCTGCTGCTACTAAACATCCTACACCCACTTTAATGAGTTTGGATTTGATTGAGTCATCGACTTCTTCGTTGACTAAATCTTCTTCGGAATAGGAGACAATTGTACCATCACCTTTTTTGAATTGAATGGTTACTAATCCATCATCGGGTAACTCAACTGCATTAGTTGTACTCGATTTCTTTCCAACAGAGTCTACATCGAGTTCATCAATTGTATACTCACCACTATCGGCTGGTAAATCATCGATACCATTCCATGTCATTTTAGTAATTGGATTGGATGCCTTCAATAGATCCTTCATATACTCCAATGGTGATTGTTCTACAACAATTTCTCCTTTGATAGTCTTAGAAGCAGTTTCTTTTTTATGCTTCTTACCATCTTCAAAAATTACATCAAAATCATTTACTTTGCGTTGCTTTTTGTTTTTCTTCTTTGCCATATCCTTTAGCTTCCTTTCTTAACAAAATAATTTACGCATCGATACGTTACTATAATATATATTTCAAATAAGTATAGAATAATAGAAAATATAACTATATAGTAATTTGATCTTCGCGTGTCAAATTACGTTCACTCTTAAGATGAGAGAATGAATAAATTACTCCTTGGGACTAGTGGTATGATGGGTTTCCATCATACCACTTTTTCATACAAAAAAAGAAGATATACCAAACGGTATATCTTCTTCTTATTACTCTTTAAGTTCTTCAATGTCATCATTGATACGAGCTAAATTCTTTTGTGCTGTTTCTACAGCTTCTTTCTTGAACTTAGCATAGGCTTTTTCTACTTTAGATTCAGGGCCATCGTATTGAGCATTGAATTGTGGACGTAATAGATCATCTAATAAGATTTCTCTCATTTCTGCTTTAGTACGGAAATGAATTTCGTCTTTATAGACATAGGTATTCATCTTCTCATCGTCTATATCCAATGTTAATCCGTTAAAACCAAAGTCAATGTTAGCACCAATCGCTTTCATCTCGGCATTAAGAATCTCTACATTACGATTCTTATATCCATCTTTAATTTTAAACTTCTTATAATCTAACACATCTTTCGTAAATAACTTACCCACTTGCTTACGAGCAAATGGTGATGTACGATAGAACAAGTGGAACTTAGAGAGAATGAATGGTCTAACACCAATACCCAAGTTATTGTTTTCATCACGACCTACCGTAATTGGCGTAGTTGAATATAACTGTTCATTGGTTCGTACCTTATTAGATTTTTCAGGTAAGCCTTTCTGTGAAAGGTAACCAGTGGAACGAGCAGAGAAGTTCTTTTCCGATGTTTGTTTTAACTTAATCATATACTTCTCACCAACAACCACTTTACTCAATAATGGTATCGTTCTACCCCAACGATGTACATATAGTTGATCACGAGTGAAACCAAACTTAGTGTATAAGTCTTCAATCTTCTTAACAGCTGGCATACCTTCCCACATAGGTGGATAGTTAATGAATATACCTTCTTCATAAATCGATTCGAAGAACGCATCTTTTTCTTTACTAGATAAAGACTTATAGTATTTTTCAAGCTCATCCTTTTCACCACGTTCATTGAAATAGAACATGAATTCAGATAAGGCTTTGAATCGTTCACTATTTGACTTCATCTCTTTCATTTGCTCAATCAATTGATTGGCACAATGATTCAAACTTAATTCAACCCATTGGAAAGAATTGAGTCGATTAATACAACTTAATGGGTTACAGATGACATCTAAGCGATTACCATTCTTATCAAATGGCATTTCATCATCGGGTCTGATGACAGATACAACACCTTTATCACCATATCGACCTGTGATTTTAGATCCTTTAAAGAGTCTAACATCACGATCAACACGGAAGTCGATGATGATATTGTTAAACACCGTATCATTATCTTTCCATTTATAATCTGGGTCTAAGATATTCTTAGCCCGACGATAGATAAACCCAATGTCATCGGAATACTTAGAACCACTTTCTAAGATTTCTTCACAGATATCAAAGAGTTCTTGATAATATCGAGTTTGGTTCTCTAAGTAGTAGATGATTTGTTCATTATATTCCGTTTTAGGAATCTCATCCACTTCCTTATTAGAATAGATATCGATATCGGTTACCCATCCTTTCGTAAAGAATGGTTTATCATTCAATGGAGAAATCTTCTTCATATTCGATTTCTTCATATCATATAAGATTTGCGTATTTTGGATACGACGTTTGGTACAGATGATACGTTTAGACACTTCTTCACCAATATCAGGGAAGCCTTTGTATCCTTCTTCATCGTTACCGTATAAATCCAATAAGAAGTCATTATCATTGATAGATACTTTAACAGTATCCACTTTACGGGATACCATAGATCTAGCAAATGACTCACTCACTACATACGCATCTTCAATAACGTCTGGGTCTAAGATATAGGCTGTTTTAGCATTACGTCCATAACAATAGTTATCATCATCATCGTACGATGTGGTTTTATATAATACATCACCTTTCTTAACAGAATCCCCTTCTTGTAATTTATCAAGGTTTTCGTTGTTATAGACATACCCAAAGTTTTCAGTTAAATCTTCGGATTGTTTCTTGAAGATGATATCATAGAAATCATTGTCTTCATCGTACAGGATCGTAGCAAATATATACCCTGGACGGTCTGCAAATTTATCAATTTTCTTAACCACTGTGTAATTGCTTCTAGCTTTTACTAGACCAGAAGAGTTCTTACCAAAGATATTTTCATAGTTGGTAAAGACCCTTGGGAATTGTGGATCATTCAATGTATTAAATTGCTTTAAATGACTCGTAAACATGATAGAACGAGTCGATGAAATGTACTGTGGAAATGTCATTAAGGTTAACCCCAAATGCTTATCAGTACCTTCATATTCTTTCGTTTTCTCAGCCAATAATTTAGATACATCCACTAAATCTTGACTAGATTTGAATTCGCGATTTTCTGCCATAACTATTTACTCCTTATTATATAACAGAATTTTTCATATAGATAAATGTACTTGTGAGTATAATACACTACTAAGACATCGTAAATTTGTTTTCAAATTTTTGTAAGAATATCTTAAATGGTTCATATGATAAATCTGCATATAATGCTACTTGGTCATCTGGGTCTGTTGGATCAAACTCGTCATATATGGAGAATATTTCACATAATTCTCTATCAGTCAACAATACTCGATTGATGCGATGTAATCGATCTCTATTTTCTGCCATATATCGACCAATTTCTTTTTTATTCATATTTATATCAAATCTATCATCACAACCATACATTTCTACTCTAGCAAACAGCTCCACTGTTTCGTCAATCGCTTCAGCAGATTCATCGAATACAATAATTACTTTAACGATCTTAGCGATAACTTCATTAGAATTTGTTTGGAATACTATCAGATTAGTGCCAATTGGTATTTCATGTGTAAATTCATCTATTGTGAGTAATTTGATACATTCACGTAATTCATGTGTCATAGATTCAACTCGTAAACGTTGTTCTAATTGACGTTTTGCCATCACTTCTTTTCTATTCATCATTTGCATGGGACTATTCCCTCCTTTCACATAGGTATGATATATACTTCTATTAGTATTTAAAATAACTCGTTGTTACAAATAAGTATAGCTAATTTAAAGTTAAAGGAGAAACGTATATGAGTACAGATAACTTTGACATTTCTGAAGAGTTCATGCGATTAAAAGAGGATGCTCCTCTTTCTAATGATCGTGTAGAACCTTTAGAAGACGCTTCTGACTCTACTCTATATAGTGATGACACTAAAAAGAAAAAGAAGAAGAAGAAAAAGAAAGATAAATTTGACTCCTTCGATAATGATAAGATCGCTCTGTTATTAGATCCAGGTTCACTCGGTAGTGATACTGATGATATTGGGTTAGATTCTGACGAATTCTTAATCGAGAAGAAAGTCAAAAAAGGCAAAAAGAAAAACCTCTTTGATATGAAGGCAGCTAAGAAGAAGAAAAAGGAGAACTATGAAACTAAGTTCAATCCTGAAATGATTCAATATCGTAAAATCTTAAAAGATAACGATGAAGTAGCCACACTTATCAAAGGAATGGTTGAAGACATTCGTAAGAGTAATACAAGAGGAGCCGGTAAATTATTAACTGACTTATTGATTACTCTCAATAGTACGAATGGTAACCGAGCATCTGTCATTCGTGATATGGTCAATATCAAGAAAGCTGCGGTTGATTTGGAACTCAAAGCCAATCGCAATAAGAAAGAAGAAAAAGAAGCTCGTAACGAAGAAGAAGAAGGTCTTAATGTATTTAACGCCTTCTATGGTGGTGGTGGTCGTAAGGCATTGCTTGACCAAATTGCTTCTAACTATCACAGCATGGATGGGTATTCTAGTGCACAAGAGGTTCCTAAATTTACATATGACCCTAGAACCAACAATGACGATGATGTATTCGATGCGATTAACGATCGTTTAGATAACGAAGATATTGATTTCCGTTCTGAAGACGGCAATGCGTATATTCGCTATGAATATTTATCCCCAGAGTATGTCATTCTAATGCATACAAATAATGGTGAAACGGAATGGGAACTAGAGGCTATTGATAAAGATGGTAATATTATGCCATCTGATTATCCTCGTATTCCAATTGAAAATCTCGGTAAAGTGACATTCAATATGGATAGCATGAGTGCTACCGATGAAACTGGTCGCACATATCGAGTAATCGAAAGCTAACAAAAAAAAGAAGAATAGGTATTCCCTATTCTTCTTTCTTATGCCCTTTGACCTGTTTATAGAGTTTCTTATACTCATCATAACCAGATTCAATGACAAAAATTTGACCTTCGGTAATGTGTGGGTTTAAGAAACGAATGTACTTTAGGATACGCCCTAATCCATTCTTTTCCACATTTAATTCCCGCATAACTAAATTAAAGTTGCGTGTTTCATAGGTTGCCGCAATACGAGCACAACTTGTTTTAAACAGCATTCGTTTAACGAATAACTGAGCTTCTTTAGTTGTACCATACAATGCAGATGCCGTTGCACTAAATATATACTCTAATTTATCCATATCAATATGGAATGGATTGTTAGTATTTTTTTCCATCTAAATTTAACTCCTTAATCATCGAACCACATACTTTCTTTATCAACTCACTATTCGTTGTGAGTTGTTTTTCTCGACATTTAGCATATAGCTTATGTCGAGTCTTTTTTGTTAAGAAGTGATCAGCTAATTTACTGATAGGACTTCTTCCAATTCCTGTTGCCATTAGTTCCTCCTAATCTAACATAATAGAGTATAGAGAATCACCTCTATACTCTATTATAATATATACATCAATTACCGTTGGAATATCACATTCATATTATCTTCATACAATGAACGATATGATGGGTCCGTAATAATTAAGTTGACTGGATAATCATTGAACATTGTACTTTGTGTGATGATGAATGCTTGCTCCGAATGAATCCGAGATAACATACCTTCCAATGCGGCAAAGAACCGTTCTTTATTCCCTTTATACATAGGACCATCTACTTCATCAAGTAGAATAATGTTATAGGTATAGGCGAACTGTTCTAACATAGCAAAGGATATAGCTAGTGTAGCTACGGATGATTCTGCTTGTGATGCATACCGAATATCTCGCACACTCACACCTTTTGTACGATACGGAATACGGAATTCCTTATCATTCACCACAAACTCTTCTAACACAAAATCATTTTCATAAATATCTTTAATGATTTCATTAGCAACGAGTCGTAGTGATTTGAAGTATGAGTTAATATAAATCAATGGAATCCCTTTATTAGTTGATACCGCTTCTTTCAGAAGTTCTACGATATCATATCGAGTTTTAATCTGTTCAATTTCTTGACCTAATTCAATAAATTGAGTTCGTTTCACACGATCATGATAGATAGAATCTTCTAATGAACTAATATCAAACTCTATAGATTCCACTTGTTTATTATAAGCTGCCAACTTCTCATCATATTCAATCTTATCTTTAAGAGATTCTTTCAGTGTGTCCCGTGATTCCTTGGTGTGTGTTAACTCTGTATTGAGTCGTTCCACTTCATTGGTATATTCGACATATTTACTGAAATCGTCAATTAGATCTTTAGTCTGTTCAATCTCTTCTAATCGTTCAGATTCTTTACGATCAAGTTCATCAATTTGTCTATTGAATACACTCAGTTGCATTGTTAGTTTAGATATATTGGATAATATCTCATCTGGTGATTCTAATTGATTACTCAATTGGAATACCTTGGCTTGTTGTTCGTATTCGGCACGTTTTTCTTTATGATTGATATATTCTTCGTAATATTCTAAGAACTCAACCTCAGATTTAACGGCTTCATAATCAACAAATTCAGTGATATCACGTTTCATAATCGAGGCGATAATACCTTGGTAGCCATGATCCATTCGATGCTCTAGCTTAATTGTATTCAATAGCATTTGAATCGATTTCAATTGATTGAATACGGTTAGTGCCTCATTTCGACAATCAATATCAAATTCCAACTTAATGGTATCCTCTTTCGCATGATGAACTAGTTCATCATGATAATGAAGATAATATGGACACTCATTGAACAGTTCACAGCCTTCAGGTGTACGCATTTTGTCAGCAATCTTTCGATGCTGTTTACTATTAGACACCGTTCGATCCAATTGTACCAATAATTCAGATACTTCTCGTCTAAGTTTAGCTTCAATCTTATCGATTGTATTCGGTTGCACCATATTGTCAACGTATATATCTCTAAAGTATTGAAGACCTGTTTCTGGGAGCTCAAAGACATCTTTCATCTGATAAATGATAATATTGATAGTATCCACATAGCTCATAAATACATCTTTTGATATTGATGTATCATGTTGACTTATGTCGAAACTCTTTTCAAAGGCGTCTATTTTTTCAGTCAACTCTTTGATATACCCTTGAATCTCTTCTAATTCACTAGATGCCTTTGATGCTTCTAGTTTTTTATTTTCAGCTTCAAGTAAATCGATCACTCGTTGCTTTTCATTTAATATAATAGCACGTTGTGATACAATACCACTATGACTGAGATTCAGATTCACTAGCTTATCCGTGTATTCAGCTGTAGTTGCACTCGATGTAGATACATGAAGATATTTTGGTTTATCTAAATTCTTGATGGTATCTTTGAGATTCTCGATGTTTTGTAAGGTCACATCATATAAGGTTTGTAATGTTTCCATACTATCTAAATTGATAGAACCCTTATATTCATAAAACTTCTTAGTTAACGTTTCCTTATCATCATATCGAGATTTAATCATCTCTTCTTTACGTGCAATCCCAGTATCTAAAATGCTGATATCACTGATATTCAATTTGTCACGTTTAGATACGGCTATTTTTAACGCATTGGCTAAGAACTTGGCTTGTTCTTTAGCCTGCTTATAATCCTTCATGTAATCTTCTACTTCAGATAGAAGTTTACTAATGAAGAACTTTCTATCGGTAAATGATAGCTTAATGAAGTTTTGCACATTCGGTCCTAATCGAATCAACTTTAAAAAGTTAGGTTCAATTTGGAACTCAGATTCAACGATTTCGTTAAACGTTTTAACGGTGCCAGGTTCATTCAGTTCTTTACCATTCTTTTGAATATAACACTTAACCTGACGGGTTGTTCGTTTTCCCGCTGGGGCTAAGTAGATATGTTCAATATAATACCGATCATCCCCTTTGGAATACCAGACTTCTTTATGTCCGTCCATGTCAGGTATGATAATATCAGCATCTTCTCGGGCTTCTAGTGCCCCTAGATATGGGAATGGATGGAAATTAGATAATAAAGCCGTTTTACCAGTCCCGTTATTACCAATAATCAAACTAACGGTATATTTAGACTTAGTAAAATCAATATCAATTTCATCCAATCCCATTCCTGATTTGATTAGAGCAAAATTCTCTAATCGGATTCGATCCATACGAATAGTCATCACCCTCTTTCTATAATCTATAGTAATAATATATACTTCTTACTTAATATAGATTATCTCTTTAAATTGCTTCTTATACCGTGACTCACGTTCTTTAAACTGAGCTCGAATAGAAGCAAACCCTGTATCCACTAATTCAACATAGTAACACATAATATCATCACCTAATCGTCTAAGACGACCTGATGCTTGGTTACCAGTGATTTTCGAACGGAATGCTTCACAGTTAATCACTAATCGTAAATTAGCGATGGTTTCACTGAACCCTAGTGATGCTGATGTAGATACGATTAATTGGTCTTCATCCAACACTCGTTGTTTCTCATGTTTATCAATACTGGAGTTATACACCCCAATTGATAATCCTGGATAGATTGATGCAAAGAATTCTTTGACAGCCTCACATGATGTGATTTTAGATACGAGTATAAGTGTACGGAAACCCTTCTCAACTGTCATTCTACGAACATATTGATCCAGGATCTCAAAGAATTGTGTGTCTGACGTAACTTGATAGTCGGAATATGCATTCTTATTAAATCCTTGCACATTCTTACAGGCACTGATTTCTTGCACTGAGGGATGACTATTATACCGATTCACAAACATGGTGATATGTTTCTTAGAATCCGTATAACCAAGTTTGACTTGGTCGAATCGTGGTACGGCTTTAAAGCATTTTTGGAAGATTGAGTTTTCATCATATGATGATCGTTCCATATTAGCCGTTAAATAGAAAGTACGTCTTACATTTGAATGAAAATCAATCATCATCATATTATGAAACTCCATGTGAGCTTCATCATAGATCTTTAACCCAACTCTAAGATTGGCAAACAAACACCGAATCCAGTTCCATCCATATTTAGCAGCATTTGATGCGATCGTTCTATGTGTCGTGACGAATACACGATATTTTTTAACAATTGATGGATCATCCATAATCTTTTCAATCATTCGTGTATTTAGTTCACATATTCTACGTCTATCTAAATCAGTATAGGTATCGATAGAATCAATCCAATTCTTAACAATATTCTTACGGTTAACGATAATAATCGTTTTCATGGATAAGAATGATATAGCCGCAATGGCACAAAATGTTTTACCTTCACCAGTTTCAGCATTACCAACTAACTGTGTCATATTACCATTGAATTGATATTGATCTAACCCAATTAAGAACTTAATTAAATCGTTCTGTAATTCACTTCTAGGGAAGCCAGTTAACTTAATAGATACTGGGTCGTATGTATTAGTAATGGTATTATCATCAACAGGTCTTCCTAATAGATAGGAAATATATTTTAGATTCATACCTGCTGGAATCGTTAGTGTACTACTCTCTTCATCGTAGTCCATAGCAACAGCTTCTCTACGATAATAGAGTTTGTTATATTTAGATAACATCCCTTCTAATTTGGGACATTCTCCGAGTTCATAATCTTCAACCTCACAATAGGTTGCATACTTTATAATTCGTCTCATATGTCCTCCATATATACGAAAAAAAGAAGAACCGAAGTTCTTCTTTTCCTATCTCATAAAACTCTGATATCAGTATGTTTTATGAGATATTATGGCTTAAATACTTGAATATGAAGTACGTTGCCATATTGACTAACTCGAATATCCGCAATTGTACCATCAGCATACTCGAATCGATAGATGGTGTCTTTTTCAACTCGGTCGTAACGAATATATGTACAATGTGTCACCATTGCATTTTTATCAAACTTACGACCAACTTGAGCATGGTCATATTGATAGGTACCGTAACTAGTATATGCGAAACCAACACCGGACATAGAAACCAACATTGCTGCGACAGCAGCTACTTTAACAAAAGTCTTTTTCATAATAATTTCCTCCGTAATAGTAATTAACGTTTACTTGGGCCATTGATTGAATAATAATCAACCATGGTCTTATTGATTAAATCGGGTCTAGCGTTATAGAAACTATACAAGATGTAGCGATAGATTCGGTTTTGTAGACCATTTGTGTATACAGTACTGAAGTTTATTTTACCCCAGCCTTCAAACTCTCCAGTCTTTTGGTCTTGAAGACCGTACCACATTTCACCAGTCACTGTATTTACTCGGAAAGTTAAAAAGAAATCTCTATTTAAATACCCGCCATCATGATTAGTCCACATATAAATACGAACGTCGCCTTGCCACATGTTTGGAGCAATTTCATCAGTCACTCTGAATGTGCTGTCATATGGTTCAAAATAACCATTTTCAGTATAAATTTTTTGAGCACTGACATCATTAGCGAAACTACTAAATAGAATACCAAATAATACCATCATTAAACATAAAAACTTTTTCATTTTCATTTTCCTCCTTATTGAAAAAGATAAGACGTATAGCGAATATGCTATACGTCTATTATTACTATGATAATATATATTTGATTATTTGAGGTTTACACTAATTTCAGCGTCTTCCCCATTAGCGTCTTTGAACTTAACATTCACTGATAAGTCTAGGTTCAATATCTCACACCATTTGACCAAATACTTAATAGTCATATTGGATGGTTTATTGATAGCGGACTTCATGTTGGTAATGTCATATTCATTACGGAATCGATCTTTGTATAAACGAAGATCGATTTTCATTTCACCCAATACAGTCTTTATAGCCCGTTTTAGAATATCATCTTCTGGGTTGATAGTGGGAGCAAAGATATTGCTTTCATTCAATTCAGCTAACCGAGGATCGAATGTCTTTAAGTCAGCATCATCCATTTCATTCATGGCTTGCTTATTAACCATCACGACATTATCTACATCATGCTCAACACTTTCCGGTTTAACGAAATGAACTTTACCATCATCATCCTTATAAGCATGACCTGCTTCGATGTATTTATGTTTGTTCATTTTACCATCGTAGATATAGACTTTATCTTTATAGATATAGGCTACACCCTTTTCTAATCGTTCACCCTCTATATAGGGAAGTGCTGTATATAGTGTATCATTGATACTAATATACATTTTCTCTTTCGTGAGATTGATTGTATCTTTTTCTGCCATTATATTACTCCTCATTTTCACCGGATTTGTTGATTGCTTGTATTTTATCCATCCTAGCACCTAAGTCCATCATTTGTCCAATGGATTCATTGGTTCGTTCGCGTAATAGGGCTCGTTCTAGTTGTTCCATCACCATCAATTCAGTGTATACAAAGTAATCAACCTTATCCATATTATAGATACAAGCACATAACTCATCATATGTCATATACCCATAGGTAGCATGACGATTTAGATAAATAATCACACCCTCATAGGGTTTATCACTATCATCAGCATAGATGAGTTCATGCTTAATTTTTAATTGTTTCGAATCAACTAAAGGGATTGTAATTGCTAATTGATTTGCTACGTTAGTATCAATTGCTAACTTACCTTCATCATCAGTAAAGAATATATCATCGCGATCAAATGCTTTTTCCATAGCTTTGAATACTTTCATAAACCGATGAATGAGTCGATTCGGTATAGTCACTCGTCCATACTCATCATAACCTCGTTTCGATCGAAGCGTCATGGAAACAAATCCGATGTGTGTTGAGTTCGAGTCCATGATACGAGTATGACTAAGCCCTTCTATGGAAGGACCTGGTTTTGAACTAAACTTGTCGCTAGACGGTAAGATAACAAATTCGAAGATAAACTCTCCAAATCGTCCTATCCGTCGACGACTTCGTCCTTGCTGTACATCCATATCAACACCCTCTCTAGTAAAGTAATAAATCTCCTAGATAGCTGGTGTATAATATATCAATATATTTTGGAATGAATTCCAAAAAGGTTTCCTGAATAAAAATATTACTGGTATCTGTTAATCCGTATCGCTCACGTAAATACTGTGTGAACATAGGTTCCATAGACGTTGGATCAGCAAAATAACTACTGTTTTTAAATTCAGGTAATGCTGGGTTTTCTGGATGCATAATATCGGTAAAGAACCATTGACTTGTAATATGCAATCGTATCGCTTTACGTTGTCGATTGGTCATCATCGAATATGCTGTTTCTAATCCATACTGTTCAATCATTTTTTCAAGTTCTTTGACTTGAATGATTCGACGTTTTTTAGTAGTAAAGAGATCGATTATATCCATACATCTCCTCCTATCGACGTCGATTAATCATACTATACCGTGATAATCGAGCGGTATCCAATGTTTTACGACGATTATCTAAAATACGTTGGTCCCACTCAGCTTGTTCACGAAGCTCCTGACGTTGTTGTTGAGCTTTTCGTTCTTCTCGTAGCTGAGCTCTTTTAACTTCGCGTTCTTTACGTTTTTTGTTTGCTTGGATTCGACCATAAATATCAAATCCAATGACAACGATTACGCCAAGAATGGCTACATAACTAAGTACGCGAATAGGGTCAAGTGTTGTTAAAAATTCCATGATATTGTTCTCCTTTTCATGAAAAATGAAATAAAATATATAATACCCTATAATACATCGTTCATACGACTATTATAGACTACTAACGGGATAAAAGAAGATGGTATACCAAATGGTATACCATCTTGAGACCTTCTATTATTTATTAGAGAAGGATTTTTTAGTTTGTTCAACTGCACGAGCAGCCACTTTGTCAGCAATTTTACCTTTGCCAACTTCTTTCTTAGGGTCACCAGCAACTTTCTTAAGACCAGTTGCAGTATAATTTTTGATTTTAGCTTTAGCGATCTTAGATGCTTTAGAAGCATATTTTTTGTTCAAGTATGCTTCGATTTGACGTTCTTGTTTCCATAAAGTCAACAATTTGCGATACTTAGGATCGTTTGCAGCGTTAGCTAATTTGAATACGGCTGCTTTTTGTAAGTGTGTCAAACGGGATTTTTTATCCATTTTAACAATTACTTTTTCCATAGCTACACCCATGTTTTCAGACAATGTAGCCATTTCATCATAGGATTCAGCCATAGCTTGGATTTCATCAGGAGTTGCGAATTCGTTTAAGAATAATGCTGCGAATGTAGCTTCTTCTACTTCATCGTCATCTTCAGCATCTTCGTCATCAGATGGGATGTCTTCAGGGTTCACATCTTCTGTTTCAACTTCAGGAGCGTCTTCTACTTCAGTGCCATCTTCAGCAGCGTCAGCTTCCAATGTAGCTTCAACATCTTCATCGGACACTAAATCAGCTTCTAATGCCAATAGTTCTTCTAAAGATAATTCTTTTACATCAGACATTGTAAGTCCTCCTTTAAAGGAAAAATTTGTTGTACAACGTGTATTTACGTTAAAATATTACTATACTGTTTTATATATAGTATACATAATGGTCATAACTCCATTAAGGAGTTGTTTTCTAGTAATTTTTTATTATACGTTGAGTAGTTGTACCAATTCATCCTTGTAGTTATGATTTCGAGTTGTAGTTGTGTAGATACGACCTTCACCGCGTTTATATATGGATATACGAACACAGTCTATATCGACAGTTTCCAGTATCAGTATATAACCAAAGCTATCGCTTTCTGATTTAATCGTAAAAGTAACTTCATCGTTACTGTAATGAAGATTACCCGGATAGATACGTATCTCTCGATTGTTCATCAGTTCATGAACGGCAATATCCACCATAGAATAATCGATATTGAATGTTTGTAATAGTATACGATTAGGTGTCGTACCAATGATTGAATTTGTGGCGGTATCATCAATGGTGAATAGAATATCTTCTATTTTCACATTCTCGTACCTAAGCTTAAATTCAATGTATCCTAGCTTATTTTTTACATAAAACGCTTGGGTAGATACTAATTCACTCAATACGTTTGTTGGATCCTTATAGTACTCATTCATTCGAATACTATCTGTTGTTCCAATGGCTATTACATCTTCAATGCGAATGATATTCGTAAACTTCAAGAGTCTACCAACATCTAATCCAATAAAATTACCGTCTTTCCACACACATAAATCTTTGTAATAATACCCATGGCAGCGATTATAGGCTACCACATAATCATCGCGAATTCGATATCGTTGTGGATTGGTGTGAATGATTTCATTGCGTTTACCATTCTTATAAAAGATAGAGGTCACTTTGAAATCATCTCTAATGACATACTCTTCTTCATTATACTCGAGTATAATTTGAGCAAATTTAAAAATAATTGATTCGTCTGGTTGATCGATGGGACCAATTAGACGATATCGTGATTGGTTAGTCACGTCATCATGTGCCACATGATATAACATACCATCATATTTATGCAGTGTAATCCCATGAACTATACGTACTTTATCATCTGTGAATAAATGTAGTAGTTCATGGGATTCTTTATATGATGCTATTGTATTATATAAGGTGGCTTCATCTAATGTGATGATGTGGACTTCTGGTTTTAGTTCCATCATATTGTCCTCCTTATGTATATAATCTGATGTATCGCTATTATAATATATACATCAAAATAAAATTAAGTAGGAAGGATTGTACTAGTATGAATGTGTTTTTGTATGTAATGATTGTTATTCGGAGTGGAACAAAAAAACTCAATCCTTCCTACTTACTTGTCAAGGCTATAGTAATTGTTAACGATAAAAACTATCCATTAAGAATATACATATAACTAATAGTCTCCTATATCAACTCGTGGATAGTGTGTATTCGTACATACTATCCACTTATTATACGACTGATTAGTAATATAACTAGAATTATGTAAAGTAGGTGACACCTTGAAACTCAATACCATTAGAAAATGTAAATGTCCAATTTGTCGTAAGAATTACGTGAGTAAAGATGCGGTATATGATCATATTGAACGTTCTCATTCTGATATGATTCCCGAAGGAATCCCTTCTGATCAATATTACTATGACTTAACACATGACAAACATACAGTCTGTGTCATATGTAAACGAAGAACCCCTTGGAATCCAAAAACGCACAAATATGCTAGACTCTGTGGTAGAAAAGAATGTGCTCAAAAGAATAGAGAGATCTTTAAAGAACGCATGATGCGAGTCTACAATAAGTACAATCTAGCTAACGATCCAGAACACCAAAAGAAAATGTTAGCTGCTAGAAAGATTTCTGGTAAGTATCAATGGGAAAATGGTGGAGAACCAACTACGTACGTTGGTTCCTATGAGAAAGACTTCCTATTGAACTGCGATACCGTATTCAATTTTGAATCCGCTGATATTATCGCTCCATCACCAAACGTATATCGATACCAATATAACGGGGAAGATCATTTTTATATCCCTGATTTTTATATCCCTGATCTTCGCTTAGAAGTTGAAATCAAAGATGGTGGAGATAATCCAAATATGCATCATAAAATACAAGCTGTGGATAAGGTTAAAGAAAAGTATAAAGATGATGCGTTATTAAAGCAACGAGATAACAACTATATCAAAGTTGTTAATAAGAAATATGGGGATTTCTTAGCATTGATCAATAAACTTCGTTCAGATGATCTTTCTCCAGAGGAACGTAGAAATAAGATCAAAATTAAACCAGAATAATATAAAATATTACTTGGTATCAACATACTAGTAGCTGAATAAACTCGTCATTTATTTAGTTTAACCTTTTCAATAGCTGGAAAGTCACGTAGCTCCATAACCCAAACGGCTACGTGACTTTCCTCTATCCTTTTTCAAAATCGATTCATGGACAATGTGGTAATCACAATGTTTATATAGTATCTCATAAGGAGGTTGTAATATATGTCTGAAGTCTTACCTCGTTCTGCCATGGTAAAGGTGACGTTGTCTGATCTTAAGAAAAAAGCTACGGCTGTTTATTGGTCCCTTTGGAACCAAGCTCGTTCCGTAGGTCGTGATGTTAAATTATATCTCCATTGGACAGCTGGTCGGTATGGTCAATTCTGGGATGATTATCATATCCAAATTGATAAGGCTGGTGACATCTATATGCCTGCGGGTGTCAATTTAGATGATATCCTATATGGCACTTGGCATCGCAATACGGGTTCTATTGCTATTACGCTATTAGGTTGCTTTGATGCAACTCCTAATGGGTTAGGTAGTGAACCACCAACGGCAGCTCAAATTGAAACTATGTCCCAAGTTGTGTGCGTATTAGCTAATGCATTCGATTTAACCATCGATAAAGCTCGTGTTATGACACATGGTGAAGCTGGGGATAATGAAGATGGTGTTTGGTGCCATGAACCATATGGTCCTAAATCTACTGTAGAACGTTGGGACTTGGAATTCTTAGGAACATCTGAGTCTCCTGTATATGACCCATATGGTAAAAAAGGCTACCGTCGTGGTGGCGATGTTATCCGTGGTAAAGCTAACTGGTATCGCAAAGTCGGTATCAAAGGGGTTTATGATCCTCGATAATGACAAAAAGAAGAGTATACGGTTCAATCCGTATACTCTTCTACTTATTTTTTATTATTTCGTTGATGGTATTTGTAAATCCATCGTACATTTTTAAGATAGTATTTGCGATCAGTGTTATTGTACTTTGTTACAATGCCTTTGTTATTACAAATAAAACCTTTATTGTGTTTACTAAGTCTTCTCTCTAGTATATCAGCAAAATTCTGTTCACCAATTCGTAATACGCGAGTATCACACACTAACATATCACTCATGAGTAATAATCTCTCGTTTATTACATCAATCAATTGCGTTGGTGAAGTGAACGTTGTTAATTTCTTAAATGCTTTCTTTACAAATGTTTGTGGATCATCCAAGTATATCTTAACATGATTTCTACATATATCATCAATGACTTTAATACCATTGATGTAGTCAGAAGAAGAAATAACTTTAGCAATCGCCATTGTTTCTTTGATATCAATAGAATCAGGTTTTAACATAGAATTTCTGATTTTAATACCAAAGCACCCACTAATCATATCCACAATTTTTTTGCGAATTGATTTTCGATACTCTTCTCCAATGTATAATAGATTATGGTCATCACATAGTTCATCTGGTAATACCAGTTGCACCTTATGTAATCGTACATACCCACAAAATACTTTTACATCCGTTGGTAAGATATCGTTCTCTTTTAATATCTCAACGGGAACCTTAATAAACGTTTTCTTTTTCGTTTTTAACATCATGAATCTCTCGTTTGTGAGTTGATGTACATAGATACCAAATGGTTCATATCGTATCATATCCATCTCGTATCGTTGTACAGTTCGTTTCACATGAGAAGCTCCATGTAATACATACTTACTTAATGCTTCACGCATATCATGAAACACATCCGGTCTAAGTGTTCCGATAAAATCAGCTAAGTTATCAAAGTCCACAGTCAGTGCTTGTGAGATAATAACTTGCGATTCCAATCCCTGTTCAATAACAACTGGGTACAAGGTATCGAATGGTCGAATTTTTGTCGACAATGGTAATACATTCACTGTATTTTTACTAGTTGCCATAACCACAACTGGTCTATCATAACGAATGACTTGGGTATCTGGAATCTCCTTATGTTTATTCTCAGCATCATATCCATTGTCTCGCATAATAAATACATCACCCGGTTGTACATGAGATGGGGTAGCGGCTTTTCGTTTCTCTTGTTGAGAGTCTAATATAGAGGACACACAATCCTTATTCATTCGCGAGTTATTGGATTGAGATTTAATCGGTTTGCGCTTTTCTCTGAATCGTTTACTCGCTTGGTGTCGTCTACTCATCTTAGTACCTCACCTCCTATTACAAAAAATCTATAAATGTTATACTATGAGGTTCACAAATATATAACATTCATTAATTACTTGTGACAGCAAAAAATAAAACTGTACTATAGATAAGGAGATTATACATATGATAACTGATAATACTGATATCTATCGGTACCCAAGCGAATACTTTGGTTTACCAGATCAACGTAGATTCCCTATGTATACACAAGAAGAAGTAGAAGGTTGTATTCGCTTCTTCGATTTATGTGAAGAAGAGTATAAAAATACTCTTGCTAACAATATTGGACGTCGCTTACATGAATTAGGGTTAGCAGAATCCGTGCAATTCAAAGGTAAGTTAATGCGTTACTTTGACGTTCGTAAATATGGAACTAAAAAAGGTTCCATTCAAGTAATGGAAGCTTCTAATGTAGGCACTTTAGAACCAATCGTTGGAGCTACCAATGGTGGTACGCAAGTATTATCCAAGAAACTTCCTACTGAAGAATTTAATTCGTTAGATGATACTCGTAAACTACAAACCCTAATTGCTAATGGGAATATCAAAACTGTCATCGACGATGAAGATAAACATTCCTTAGCAATCGATGATGTGGCTAAAGAATATTTGATGAGAGATACCTTAGATTTCTCTCAACGGTTAGACTCTGTTGATGAAACCGTATTCCCAACAATATATCCAATTCTAAGAGAATCATTAAACAAAGCATCTCTTCAATTAGAAGCAACACCATTTATGATATCCTATGAGGGTTATTATGACTATCCAACAGAATACCAGGCCTATATCAAAATGGTATCCAGTACACCTGGTATGTCTGCTAGAGAAAGAGCTGATAAAATCATAGCCTTATTATACAATGGTGGTATGGCTGATATTATCAATAACCTTCTTGAACGTAATATGGCTGATGGTGAAGTTGCACAAATGGTTATTAATGCATTACGTCAACCAGCCGACTATATGGAATATAAAACGATATCCATCCTATTAGGGCCTGCTATGACAGATGATATTAAGAACTATATCGAAAACGTAGCTCCATCATTACAAACAAAAGGATTCCCAGAATCCCTAATTGGTTTCATTCAACATCTAGCTGTTCCAGTTGGTTTACCGTATGCTATATACGAATATACCTATAAAGCTATCAACACTGATCGCCCAGCTAATGCGGTATTGGCTGCCCATCTATTATTGATGGATAGTGAGCCATCTGAGATTGAATACTATATTGAACGTGATACCTGTGACTTAGAGAATCAATTCTGGATATATAATTCTCGTAATGGTCTATGCTATTACACTCGGTGCTATGTAGACTTGGCTTCTCAAGCTATTTTCATCGTTAAATATCCACTTATCTCTGTATTTGACGGTAGAGTTGAGATTACTGACGAGTATCGAGAAGTCAGTGGGTTGAATCCTGAGAGTGATCATGATAGAAACCTTCTTCATGACCAAATCACTAGACATATTCGATACGATAAGTTAATCAGTGTTCAAAACATCAATCCAGATATCAAGAAATCTACGATTGTATCCGATACTGACTTTACGGGATACTTACCTTCCATGGTACAACAACTTGATGAATTCCTTCAAGGGGTTAAAATGTCATCTGCTCATTTAGGTATTCAATTCAATCCATGTGCGTATTTCGATAATCCAGTACTCTATCTACGCGACTATATTAAGGTTGGTATAGAGAATGATAATATAACCATGCTTAAAGATGCCGTTACATTGGGTATGTGCATCATCACCAGTAAGCTAGCTGATCGTAATGAAGATTTGAACCTTCCTCAATATAAGGAACTTATTCAGTTAGTACGTTCCACATTATTCCATATTCAGAAGGTTAATCAAACATTCTTATTCTCAGATTACCTATTTAAGAATCGCTGGGATAGAAAACTATTTATCGTTAATAATACCGATAAGCTTAGAGATTACTTAGCTCAAGCTTACAAATACGTATTCAACTTATAAGTATATATTATACAGATACAGTGTCATCCACTGTATCTGTATTTTTATTGTTATTAGAGCACAATACGTATGTAACAATGTTCTAATGAAGAAAGGAGATGATGATATTGAAGAAATCATTCATGCAAATCATCAAATTCGTCCTCATTATAACAGTCATTCTTGGTGTGAGCGAGTACCAAAATGACCCAAAAGCTTTTTCAGTACAAGATACTGGATCCAAGTACAATAGTGACAAAGGGGACACGTCGCAGTTAGCGACAGAAAATGTAGAGGATGTTGATTTAACAGACTCCATTTATCTAGTAACATCAAAAGACGTTACCATTATTTCAAACGATGGAAAGGAAACCAAGTTAAAACAGGGTGAATTCACTGTCATCCCTGATGAAAAAACTAAATACTCGCTAAGTGAACGTGGATACTTTAAATCCATGGATGGGTTAGCTAAAGTCCCTAAGGATATTGCTAAAGACTCATTCTATATTCAATTTAAACCTAAAAATACAGATTTCTCTGGCACTGAAGTATTTACCAAACTACCAACTGACTATAATATGGTCAGCTTAACAGAAACATTTAAGAAGTTTGGTAATGCGTCGAAAATCCATTTACCTGCTGTAGAAACAACTCGAATCACCCATCTATTCAAAGGTAAGTTTATTGCGTTTGAACTGAATGGGACTCGATACTTTATTCCTGAGTCAGATGTAATTTGGTCTGTTCGTAGTGTACGAGATCTACATCTCGTATCTCGATATACAGCAGGACGACATGTTGCCCAAGAGAAACGAACCAATATTACAAATGACATTACACAACCAACCAATCTATCCGCAGAAGAACTTAATAAAGCGTTATCAGGAACTAACCTTGCTGGTCTCGGTGAAGCATTCCAATCCATGGAAGAACGTTGGGGTGTGAATGCTTTATTTGCTATCTCAGTAGCAGCCCATGAGTCTGGTTGGGGTACTAGTTATTTAGCTAGATCCCGCAATAACTTATTTGGTATTGCTGCCTATGATGGTAATGAAGGAGCTGCTTATGGCTTCTCGAGTCGAGCTGCTTGTATTGATCATTGGGGTGAGATGATAAAAGAAGTATACTTTAATCGAGGATACACATCTCTTACCTCTGTAAATAGTATCTATGCATCAGATACCCGTTGGGCAAGTAAGGTGCAATCAACTATGTCTGCTATGCAACATAAGATACTCAATTAGGGCTAAATTCTTAAATAAGAATTTATCTATATATTATTTAATTAAGTCGTAAACAAATAGTCAAGTCGAATTGAACTATTCGTTTTCGACTTAATTACATTTTTATTTTTACTTAGAGGAGGTTGCTCAATTATGAACAACAATCAACAAGTCGGTCAACAAGGTGGTCAACAAACCAACCCACAACAAAACCGCAACAATCAACAACGTCCAGTTATGGACCAACAAGCTCGTAATTTTAATGAATTATTAGCTAACAACATGGCACTGATTCCAAAGGGTGTTACGTATGAAGTAACAGACAAACAAATCAACCGCAGTGTTGAATTATGTTTAGAACGCCTTGGTGTCGAAAACGTGCATCAAAAAGTATTCTGTGTAACTCAATATAACACAGCATTCTCTCAAGTGCTAAAGGGTAAACAAGTTAACCCTAAACACCCAATTGACCCATTCAATGTGTATATCGTTCTTCGTCTTGATAAAGAAGATCGTAAACGCATGAAAGGCGGCAAACGTGGTTACGGCAATGGAACAGGTTATAACCAAGTTATGAACCGCCTCTTCCATAATAAAGCCGATAAAGCACAAGGCAATATCATGGTTAATAAGAAATTAAATGAAACATTGGCACAATTCACTACTCGTGAAGTGAAATTCCAAATTACCCCAAATGGTAATGCGGCTCGTTTCAAATTGGACTGTGATATCGTTATGCGGTACATCTTTGATATCCCTGAAAACCAAGGTAATTTCATTGTCGATATCTTAAATGTACACGACCAAAGAAGAAAAGGGTTTAAAGCTATTATTCACAAAACTTTTGCGAATAAAACATTCAAACAATCCGACTTTGACCCTTCTAAATACGTTTAATCGGTAACAGTCAATCTAATAGGCATGGATCTTCGGGTCCATGCCTATTATTTTTTTACTCCTACACAGAAAATTAAAAAGGAGGCAAATCTATCATGGCAAGAAAACCATACGACCCAAGTCGTTTTAAAGTAGAAGAGATTATTGAAAACATCTCTGAATCTGATACTAGCAATTGGGGTAAGTTTATCATCCGAGCATCCTTTGATGATGGTCCTGCTAATATCAATATTCGTAGTATGAAATTAGGTGATGAACCTATCATCGGTAAAGGGATCTCATTAACGAATGAGGAAGTAGATACCGTTGTAGATACCCTTGTAGGTATGGGTTTTGGTAGTATTAGTAAACTAAAAGATAGCATATCCGATAGACAAAAGCAGTTCGGCGGATTTGATATGAATTCGTTCATGGGAACTGATGACGATGATGATATGCTAACGATTGATGGTGACCAAGATGTTTGAGATCGTTGATGCATACGCCAACTCATTTAAAATCAAATACTTGTACTTGGATAAGTTATTCAATAATAAGTTAACAGAAACGAATAAAGCTGGAAAGCAAATTGTACAGACAGCTAATATCTATATCAACTTCGAGTCATTGTATAATAGTATTAGGAATACAACGATTGAAAAGTTCGTTAAAGTGGCCACCAAGAAAGAGTTGAATGAATTATATCGCAATATGATATCCAACTTCATCAATATTGTAGCCCATTACCGAAAATACTTTTCTAAAAATCGTATAAAGACGAATATCTTCCTATACTATAATGCGATACCGGAGCATAAAATAGAATATAACAATACAGCGTTGGTTGAGAATTATCGTCAACACTTTTTCAGTTCCTTAACCGATTTAGAACGCTTAACGGTGAATAGTATCATTCAAGAAGCTATTTCGTTTATGCGAATTATTACCGAATACATTGAGAATGTATACATGGTAAGTACGGATAGTGTTGAATCCTCATTAGTACCTATGATTATTAATATGGAGAATAAGTATCCTGCCAATATTAATATCATTATATCTAAAGATGAGTATGATTTACAGTACGTGAACTATAACTTCCTACTTGTCACTAAATTCAAAAAAGACGCTGTATTGATCACAAAGAAGAATGTAATCAAGTACATGTGTTTCCGAAACAAGTTTGAAGAAAAGCGATTAATCAATCCATTGCTTATCCCATTCATTATATCGTGTAATGGTAATCGTAAACGTTCTATTAAAGGGGTTAGTGGATTCCGATTCATTCGAATCTATAAATCATTGGAGAAATTATACGATGCAGGATATTTAAATGATGACGATGAAGAAACGTTCACTATTACGAATATCGCTCATGTACTCAATCAATCCAATTTCAACTTCTTAAATCGAGATGATATTGCCAATCAAGTGGTACGTAACTATCGTGCCGTTGATTTAGAATATCAATATGATGTATTATCCGATGTACAAAAAGAGAAGATCTTTGATCAACTTACGGATAAAACTGACCCTAGCACATTGATGGAAATCAATGACCGTTATTTCTCTGATTATCCATTAATGTTAATGGAACTCAATCAATATGACATAGTTGATGAAATGAGGGAACAATTATAACATGGGTATCAAGCTAGACACAGGTAATTTACTTAGGAATATATTCAGTTCGGTTAAACGACCGAACATTCCTAAACTAGATGTCAATGGGTTGCTTGATAAAGCATTTAAAATGGGTGGGTCAGCTGGTGGCAATAACCAATTTCGCTCTAATATGCAAAATCACAGGTACCGATATCGAGTGGATGCTTGGCAGGTGTTAATACCAGGTCAAGAACCAATCGATATGGTACCTAGTGCCATCCAGAATATTTTTCTTACCCAATTATATGATGAAGCAATCCATCCTATATTAGAAATTAAAACATTACTTCCACCTCGATTACATGAGGCGATTGTCAATCATAAAAATGATGTGAATATTCGATTCCGATTAGTGGCTGTCGATATTAATAATCAGAACTCAGGTTATCATGATATTATCAATGATACATTTATTGTATTGATTGATGATGAGGCTCCATTCCAAGAAAGTAAATTATACGACAAAACCAATGAAGCTCAAGGTGGTAAAGGTAGTGGTACATCTTCTGGCTTTAAAGCAGAAGATAAACACTGGTACAACGTTAGTGATTATACGGAAAGCTATGAAATCTCCTTATGGAGAGAACGTGACTTAATCGCTATGCGAAAGACAGTCAATGAAATCTACAATGACTGCACCTTATCATCTGCTCTTGGACATATCTTAGGAAATGCAGGTATTGATAAAATGCTCATTAGTCCATTGAATAACGATAAACAATATCCTCAGGTGATTATCCCACCAATGAACCTAATGAACGTGTTCGAATACTTGCAACAAACATACGGTACCTATTATTTTGGCACGATGTCATTCTATGACTATCGATGCTTATATGTATTAAATAAATCGGGTGCTTGTGACTGTTATGAGCAAGGTGAGTATAGAAAGACTATTATTACAGCGATTGATAATAGTAACTCATCTAGTAAAGCGACAGGGACATTTGAATCTCCAGATGAACAAGAATATGTCATGTACGTTGACCCAGAAAATATCAGTGTACAGACACCATCCACTACACAAGACTTAATTGCTGGTAACAATGTAACCATTGTTGATTCTGGTAATAACGAAACAACAGAAGTAAGTGGTGCTGGCAAACAACGTGGTATGGGCAACTCTACCATTGTATCAGATAAGTTTGGTAACGATTTCAATAAATCAGTTATGTTAAGTGAAATCAATGAACGTAATCTTCATTTATCATGCTATTTACTAGACCATGATCTATTTGCTATGACTCCAAATAAAGAGTTCGTAGTGTACTTCACGGATAAGGAAAAAGCTAAGTATAATGGATATTATCGTCTCACAAGTGCAGTGGCAGCCTTTACTAAAGCAGGTGGTATGTTCAATTGTGCTGGTCAATATGATTTTGCTTTTAAATCTGGTTTGGGTTCTGATGAGGTTCAACTATTAGATGCTAAGGTAAATCCTAATATTCAAATCGAACAACCTAAAGCAAAAGGCCCATCGAATACACCAACACCGAAGGAAACCAATGATATCTATGCTGATGGTTTACATTCAGACTTAAAGAAAGCCTCAGATGTACCGAACCCTCATGATACCGACAAACATGGTAATATTCAAGATAATAAGTACCCAGATACATTTAAGAAAAAATCTGGTGATTCTGAAGCACGTAATGAATATAATCAGAAGGTTCAAGATGCTCATACACCATCTAAGGCACCTAGACCTAGGTCATTATAATAATTTTTTTGGGTATATAGCGTAATGCTATATACCCATTCTTACTCTAAAAAACAAACTAATAACAATTTTAGCTAAAATTTACTATGTAGAAAGAGGTGTACACCTTATGAATAACGAGATCGATATCGTATTCGAGGAAGCCCGTTTCTTATCCACTGAGTTAGGAAATGCATCATTTGACCCTATGGTCGGTGCAGTCGGTTTCTATAATAATTTCTTATCAGCAGTTCGTAGCAATACAGCAAACACTCTTAAATTGATCACGAAAGCTGTTGGTGAAGAGGCTTTTAAATTAGCACTCACTACCATCACTGAGCATATTAAAAAGGTAGAACAAACTGCTATTGATGCTTGTGAGTACACAATGAAACGTGTAAATATGATTCACAAAGAAATCAAAAAACAACGTTCAATGATTACTATGGATTCTATTAATTATATCTTCAAAGGTCGTCAATCGCAAACATTTACGATGTATATTTATAATCCCATTCTAACGGACAATCGAACTATTAATTTTGATGAATGCCTTGGTTGGGATAAACTTGGTAAATTAATCAATAAATTAGGTACACAAAAATTCGATTTAGATGAATTTGATGAAGAAATTAAAGAGTTAAAAGAGAACGGTATCTATGCTTTTCGTGCTGATATCGTGGGTGTATCTAAGTATATTAAAACAAAAAGCTTAGAAGGTACAGCATTTAATGATACAGTACATCGAATTTTCTTCCCATCAGAACAACGTGTTGCTGTAAGTGTTGGTGAACTATATATTCGTGACATGTTTGATTCTATCGTTAAATTTGATAAAGAATATGAACGAATGAAGTTGTCGTACTTATATAAAGCAATCAGTCAAGTTAAAACTACTATCGTTACCTTATTATCTCTACTTCGGTCTAAGATCAAAGATGTGATGGTAATGACAAATATTCCTGCACGTGTAAAAATGATTCTTAAATTATTTGATGCGGTACAAGTATTGAGTGGTTTAGGGATTATGGCTATCAATGATATTTGCACGTATATCAATTATAAAATGATAGCTTTCTTAGAATTTTACACTACAATCACTAATATTATGACCCATGTCAATAAACGCCAAACGTTTATGGATATGATTACCCAATAGAGGTGATAGTATGAATCATCTTGAATATCTAACAGAATCTGTTATTTTAGATGCCGACTATACATTCAACTCAGCGGTGCTCGAAGTAAGTGCACTTGATCGATTAAAGGAAAAATCGATCCATAATACTATCGTAGATACGATTAAAAAATGGGTTGTGAAAATTCGTAACTATATCGCTAAGTTAATCCAATCATGGATTAAAAAGCTTCGGTCTATGTATGAAATTCATCAAGAATGGATCGATGAACACATTAATGAATTTTCTGAATTGAAAAAACGTGATTATCGAAACATCACCATTACTGCTGTTCCATATTGGAAGGCTATCACTAAACTAATGGATAAACGCAATCCCATTCCTACTTATAGTGCTACTATATGGAGAAGATTAGAAGATACCAATATTAAATCGGAGCAGGATATATTGGAAACATTTACAGAATTCGATTCATTTGATGATATTAAGAGATTCTACCGTGGTAGCGATGCGACTGATGTTGTTACTATTGATACGCCATCGAAACTTACTCCTATCGTCGATATGATGCTGGGTTATTGTGGTAATTATAAGGAACTTATTACCATTATTCAAAGTCAAAAAGTTGAACTTGATAGTCATCTTAAGGCTGTAGAAAAAGAATTAAATAGTATTGATGACCAAGGTCATTTCAATACCATGCAGAAGCTTAAATTGTATGTACAAACTAGTTTACGAATCTTAACTATTCGTATATCTATGATGGGGCAGGCATTCCATGCGTTCACCAATTATCTAAAACAAATTTTATCAGCAGGTAAACGTAATCGTTATAATGAAGAAAAGGAACTTAAAAAGAGTCCCATTAAAGGTAATATTAAACGTGCCTACCACATTGTAAAATCTGAAATGTAATAAAAGATCCAGATACCAACTTGGTATCTGGATCTTATTTTTTAAACTCCTGCAAGCATTTGGTCCAATAGACTAACGGATTCAGTAGTTTGTTCTTTTTTACCATGTAAGGCACTAATAGCTATATTACATGCTTGGCGAGCTACCATGTAGCTACCAATTGTTTCTTTATAACGCGCATAGAAAAATTCACCATATAAGTTCCCAATTGGGTTAAGTACGGAAAGTATTTTTTGTACTCTATTTTGATCTTTCATTGAACGTAGTTTTCCTTTTATGTTAATATCAACGCGATCTTTAATTGCTTGGGTCGACTTAAGAATCATATGCAAGGTTTCCATGTTCCCCGTATATATCTTTTTATTGGCTCGCCTAATTGCCTCAGCTTTAATTTTACCAAATTCAACTTCTTCTTTTTGTTTGAAGCATGCTCTAACCTCTCTGGAGATCTCGTGGATATCGGTTCCCAATTCTTTAATAGATTCTTGGGCTTTGGTGAAGGCTTCATTAAACTCCTCATCAGATTTGGCAGCATAGCAGGCATTAATATATTTAAATGGTTCGTCAAAGCGATGGTCCATGGTATCAAGTTTATGTTCTTTGATCTTAACCCAAGGAACTTTCACTTTATTTACTTCATTACTCTTCAATAAGTCGTAGTATTTATTGAAGAATTTATCGTACCAATCTCCTAATTTAGTTTTAAATTTATCAATAGCGCTTTTAATAAAGTTAATAATAGCGTCAATGATTTTAGCTACGCGTTCTTTAGCACGCTTAACGAAATCATCAAATGCACCTTCATAGATAGCTACAACTGCAGCTTTATCAGATTCAGTCACAGCATTTTTATATTCTTCAATACATTTAGCATCAGCTTTGTCCATAGCCAATTGAAGATTTGTGAACTCTGTAGTATATGTATGGTATGCTTTGGAGAACTCAGCAAAGTTCTCGAAGTGCATTTCCTCTACATGTACAGAGTTATCATTTACAAATTTTTCAAATTGTAACATGTAATAATTCCTCCTATACAGATTATATTAGATAAAATATTACTATAATGTAAAAATGTGAAAGAAATATAGATACTACCCAAAAGAGTAGTATCTATATTTAGTGTTCAGTATTCAGATTAGAATACGGATGCTAACATATCATCCAATAAGGAGTAGGATTCAGTAGCAGCTTTTTGAGCAGCACCTTTACCTTGAACAGCTTTAATACAAGCACGTTTAGCTACAAAGAATACATCTTGTTGAGCAGATGCTTGTGCTACTGCAATATTTTTAGCAGCTTGTACGCCGCGATTAGCATATTTAGTAGCTGCACTTAAAGCAGTTTTGCTAAATGGATTACGTTCTTCCATAGGTAGATTCAATACTTCAGCTTTAATAGCTTTCATATCTTTACCAGCTTGACGATATGCTTTAATGATAGCTACGACGGATTGTTCACCAGCATTTGTAATAGCTTTGCGTTTGATAGAACCAAACTTAACTTCTTTATCTTCTTTAGCATCATTTTCTTCATCTAATGCAATGATAGATTGTTTTAATGCTTTAAGAGCTTCATCATCAGCTTTACCTTCATATTTTTTAGTTAATGCTTCAAGTTTTTCAGCGGAGTCAGCTTTAGCAATTTCTTTAGCTGCTTGCATGAAAATTTGTTCTTTACCAGATAACGCGTTATATTTAGCCATATCTACATCAAACCAAGGTACCATAACTTGATCACAATCTTTGCTATTCAATACTTCAGAGTATTTTTCCATAAATTTCTTGGAATTCATTTTAATTGCAGTATCAAAATTAGTTGCACGTTTTTCGCACCAATTGGATACAGAATCGGTTGCTTTACCTAATTTATCTTTCCAACGATTAAAGAAATCAGATACAGCACCTTCGTATGTAGCAACGATGTCTGCTTTAGCAGATTCAGTTGTTGCTTGCATGTATTGTTCCATACAATATGCATCAGCTTTTACCAATGCGATTTGAAGTTGAATGGATTCTACCATAAAATCAGTATATGCTTCTTCCATTTCTTCTTCTGTTTCAGGATTTACTTTTGCTTCGTCTTTAGCGTCAGTATTTTTTGCTTCTTCAGCTTCTAATACAAATTTTTCGAAATTTAACATTCGTTATTCCTCCTAGAATAATGGTAAGCCAGTATTAGCTTCACCTGGTTTAATGTTAACATCAACTACATCGTCCTTAGAATCTTCAATAATCGCTTTTGTATCACGTTTATTATCCGTTTCTGCTTGACGACTAGATTTAATGCCATCAACTGCTATTTTATCAGAGCATTTAAGAAGTAGTTCTGCAATTTTCTTTTGTTTTGCAAGAATTAATTCTTTGTCCTCTTTAGATAGATTACTATTATTTTTAACATTTTCAGCATTAAGTTGAAGGTATAATGCTTGTTGTGCTAAATAATCAGATGTTTTGGCTTTGGCTTTAAAGATAGTAAATACTAAATATTTACTCATTGTGAAGAAACCAAGTAAGGCAATACCAATAAATCCGGCTAATGCCAATGGTCCCATATTTCTCTTATTACCTTGTACCAAACCTTTCATTAGCATATCACCAATACCTTCGGTCAATTGTACATCTTTTACAAATACTTTTTCGGCAGTGTGACTATTGATAAGTTCGGCAGATTTAGCCAATCCATCAACTGTAGTTTTGTAGAATGGTGTTACTTTTTTATCAGTTTCAATCATAATAGCAAAACTACTACCAACCACACAGTTTAAAACAAATGTGGTATATAAAGAAAGACATGCAGGACAACCCGCATGAATACCTTTCATAAAATCAGATTTATGACGTTGTAAGAAGCTGGATATTAATAAAATATTTTTACCCATTTCTTTCACTGTAGCATTGCTAGATTTAGTAAAGATAGTTGCAATAGCCGGTTTTTGACCTTGTGTTTCAAAATAAGGATGCTTTGTAAAATCCCCTTTTGTATCGGCAATTATCTTTAGCATATCGTTATTTTTACCACTAAAAATACAGCGTTGGATACTGGAAAGTATACGATCGTATACTCTATGAATAAATCCAACTTGCACTTCTTCGCTCTCTAATGCTAAAGAGAGCTGTGTATATTCTTTAGGAGTTAGACTTTCAGCAAGAATAACTTCTAGTTCTTGATGCTCACTCATATGTCAATACTCCTTATAACTTATTCATTTGCTTAATAAGACGCATTGCTTGTTTTTCGGCATCACCGTTATCACGTTGCAATGCATTGAATGTGTATGTTTGGAATCGAATTTGTCCATCAATTAGGAAGTGAGTTATATCATTAGCTTCATCAACTACGATAAATTGAAGTAAACCGAGCTGTTCCATAACTCGCAATGCAGCATTAGCATCCAATAAATCAATACCTGTATTGGCACGAATATTATCAACTTCTGCTTGTGTCATAGCAAGTGTTGCATTTGGTAATAATGGTTTAAATTTACCCCATTTACGAAAACGACTTACGGTATTACGATTACGAAGAAGATTCCACCAAGGAGATTCTTTCTTACTTCGTTCGGCATTCAAGTTTTGCTTTACTTCATCGATTCCTAATATCAAATCTTTAACAAGACTAATTTCACCAGTTGTCCAGCGAAGGAAATCAAAGAACTTACCACGTTCACCTTTATCAAATGCTTTAAATACATTATTTATCATTTCAGTAGAACCAACTGGATGTAAGACTGCTTTGATTCCAAGCAAGAAATGAATAGGGATATTTTGCCCTGCATCATTACGTTGTGTTAATTGCACAGACATCAATGATGGCACTAATTCATTTGCTTTTTTAGCATCATTATCTTTAAGAATATCTTTGAAAGGTGCTTCAACCATTCGAGAACGAATAGTTGAATTTTGTTTCTCGACGTCTGTCAATTCACCAAAACCTCTATTTCCGTTTTCGTCATCCTCTTGTTGATTATGGATGATGTTAGCTGTGCCTTTCTTAAATGATGCTTCCGTTAAAATTGTTTTAATATCTATTGGCTTATAACGATCATTTAATGACCCCGCTTCAAATTGAGAACCAAATTCAACATTTGCTTCAAGTAAAAGTTTGTGTAACTCTTGTTTATCAGCATAGGATAATGATTCGTTAAGTTTTTTAGCCGTACTAATTCCAGCTCGTAAAATTTCAACTCTAGCACCGTCGAAATCATCTGGATTTGTGTGGAAACGACTGATATAATCAACCGCTCCCGTCTTACTATCAATTACTTGATTAAGACCGATAACAACACTCATGAAGGTTGTAAAGTTACGTTCACACGCTTTTACAATCATAGTTGCTGTATCATATGTCATTGCTTTAGAGGCAATAACAGGAAATTGACAAATTGCTTTGTCTGATTGACGAGCAATAGATTTATATTTTTCAGTCGGTTTTACTAGATCGACAACTTGTTTGCCGGAACCCTTAACCACTGAAAGGATCTTGCCCAATACAGTATCAATCATTGATTAGGTCTCCTTTCTTATATAGGATGATTATATATTTGTTAAATACCTAAAATGTTGTATATCGTATATAATCTATTGTACAAGTCCATGTGAATATATGGTTTTAACATTCAAATAAGATTACAGTCCTATTTAATGAGGTGAGATATAATATGTATTTAGAAGCAAGAGTTAAAAGCACAACCCCTATTCTTAGTAAACCTAATGAGTTAGGGAAGAGCTTAGGTAAACTATATACAAATGATTTTGTTGCTCTCGTATCCCTACATAAAAATGGTCTGGACTCTTACTATAGAACAGCCAATGGTGGCTATATCAATGCAGCTGATGTTGTGATTGATAGAGATGTGGAATTCTCATCTCAACGCGTAGCTAACCATGCTAATCAAGATAAGAAAAACCCGTTTAGACGTTCATTTGGTAGTTTAAATAAATTATCTAAATTTTTAACAGGTAGTGCTCCATCACCAACTTCTAGTATAGGAAGTGGTACATTATGGTCTGCCGGTCAAGTGAATAGTGGTACGCCAACTAATTCCAATAGTAATTATGTATTTACACCGGGCAATAAAGCTTGGGCACAGGGCGATCCTGGTAAGCCAGTGAGCTTTAAAGGCTCAACCACTTCATGGCGAACCATTAGTGGCCAAGGTGAAGTGCAAGAAAAGAAACCAAATCGATTAAATAATATGAGTATCGATTCCTTTATTCGAACTAAGAATAAATATGTAAGCAGTCTATTAAAGGGTGCCACAATCGGTAATATTCGTGATGGTTCTTTTTTTGGTAAAGAAGGGGGTTTATTAAATAACTTCCGTGGGTTACTATCTGGTGTTATATCTTCTCGATTACGCTATGTAATCGGTTTTGATTTTGGTTCTGAACTATCTGATATCTTCAATATATTTGGTGAAACCTATCCGGGTATCACTGATAAATTTAGTAAGTATATCGGTGGTACCGATGGTGGTAGTTTATATAGTGGTGACGCTAAAGACTGGCCAGGTGAACGACCTTCCTTTGATAATGGTGGTAGTTTATTTGATGGTCAATATGAACAACGCCAAATTCATTATGCGGCTATCGACCAGCATGCAATCGAATACTTTAAGTATAAAGGTTGTGATGGTCGTACGATCATTAAACGATTTGGTGGCATTTATGAATGGGAACAAGATGAATCCTATGCGACTCCACTAGTAACAGATCCTCCACATATCGAAGAAGACGATATTCAAATCTTTAAAGATATGAGTGATGACTTATATGATGAATATAGTTCTGGATTTGATGCTATCTATGATGAATTTAACATTCATACGGATAGAGCGACAATCTTTAACAAATTCAATCGCTATCGTCTACCAACACCAAATAATGAATTACTTGGCTCTAAAGGTCATATCTTCTTTACACGACCAGATATGAACTTATCCTTTGCCAATGATACGGGAGCCAGTGTATTGAATTTAGATACTGCGGTAGCTCATGCTCATGCATCTGCCTTGATGTATAGTATGTTAAAATCACATCCTGTATTATGTAGTTACCTTATGGGTAATAGTGCAGGTGGTGGACATTCATTCATACCGATCTTGACTGACCGTGTAACAGGCTTAGATGTACAAGACGAAGTATTGGAAACCACAGAAGCGGGTGAAACACTCACTGGTTGGAAAAATACATATGGTCAAAGTACAATTAAGACTAAGACGGCCGGTACAGTGAATGTGAACTTCCGTGATGATGATATGCTATCCGTATACAAGATTATGAAAATCTGGATAGAGTATATCAATGCAGTATATCGTGGTGAAGCTATGCCAAATCCAGTTCATGCTAAAAAGCATACACTTGATTATGCAATTTCTATCTATTATTTCTTAACTAAGACGACAGGTGAGGATATTCTCTACTGGTGTAAATACACTGGTTGTTTCCCTACAAATATTCCATCATCTAACTTCTCTGATTCAGTTAATGAAACGATTAAACAACCAACGTATACCATTACGTTTAACTATAGTAAGAAGGATGACTATAATCCATTACATGTAGCTGAATTTAACTACTTATCCCAAAACCAAGCATTCAATTATATTCCAGTATACAATCAAAGTACAATGCACTCTACGAAGACATTTGTTGGGTGTCCATTTGTTGATACTGGTAATGGTGGGGAATTATATAAGTTACGTTATCGACCAGTATAATAATGAGGGATACACATGGCACACATAACTCTCTATCGTTGGACTAACGATACTAAACAATGGTTAGAAGCAAACACCGAACAATTAGCAGTTGGTGATTGTATTCGTATACTGAATGACGATGGGGTGGTCTATACACGACCAGATACTAAAGATCGTATCTTCGTGGTAACACACACTCTTCCATTTATTCTGTATAATGATTTAAGCTTGACATTTATGATGGTTAAAGACATCGTACAATCATTCGAAAAAACTAAACTTGCAAATGATGATACCGATAGATCCATCATGGAAGTCCTTACCCATAAACGAAACCCAACACAATTCGAGTATACACTACTCACAACTTGGGTGACACAATTTTATTCTGATTATCAACTTATGTATGCTTAGGATGTGATAAAGTGGGTACTATTAAAAACGGTACTAGTGTATATGATATAAAGGACTATTTATCCAAAGAAATAGCACCAACGTATTTCAAAGATATCGCTGATATGAATGAAATGAATGTTGGTTTATTTGGGTATATTACAGAGATCCTTTCTACCACTATCAATGATGGATACTTCGCTATCACATCGTTGTTTAAAGAGATATTCCCGATTCAGGCAGAATTACCTGAATCTATTTATAATCATGCCACGATTTTCCAAATCGATAATTTGATGGCAACAGCAGCTTCTGTCCCATTCACAATCATGATGTCAGAAGAAGCATTATTAAAGAATGGTATTAATGTCGATGGTAATATCACTCAGTTCGATATGGACTCTGAGATGGTATTTAATGTCGATGGTATACCATTCATGCTAGATTATGATGTACGTGTTACAAGTAAACGTACATTAGAAGGTACAATTCATAGTGCATACTATATCATGGATCACAATAATAGCGTAAGTCCATTATTAAATCCATATATACGCACAAGCACATATGTAAATGATAATGGTAAACGGTATGTGGTGTTAGCAGTAACGCTACATCAAGTCGAAAAGAAAACAATTACCGATACGATTATCATGAATGATAAGATCAATATGGTATCTATGGAATATACATTTGAAGGTCAATTGGCTAACTTTGAAATATTCTATAAGGCACCAGGTGATTTAACCTACACACAATTGACGAAGAAGTTAATGAATACAGAAAAGTTAGATAAACCATTCTGTTTCTACAAAATCGTCGATGACCATAAGCTCCAAATCGAGTTCTCAAATGATGAACGTTACTTTACCCCTAAGTATAATTCTGAAATCTATATTCAGTTATATAATACGAAGGGTAAGAATGGTAACTTCACAACTTACGATGGTACTGATATTGAAATCATTGGTAAAGCGGATCGATATCCGAATAACCGTGGTATGATTTTCATGGGTACTGTTACAGGGGAATCTGTTGGTGGCTATGATCGTAAAGATATTGAAGAGCTTCGTAATGATGTAGTTAAGGCATACTCTACTATCAAATCCTTTACTACAACCAATGACTTACAAATCTACTTCAATAATATTAAACATCGTGAACAAAACGAAATTCTATTCATGAAAAAACGAGATGATGCATTCGAGCGTCTCTATTCTACATTTATTCTATTCAGGGATGCTGACCAAAATGTAATCCCTACCAATACACTCGATATTAAGATCGAATCTACCGATATTGATACGTATATGGAACAATCCAAACGTAACATTATTAAGGCAGGTAAAATCTATCGATACAAGGGTAGTGATAAATCGGTTGCTGTTATTGATAAAACGCTATCATTGAAAACGAATTTAGATGGTTATGAAAATAATGATTTTATATACATTAATCCATTCTTAACCGTCGTATGTGCTAACCCATTATCGGTAGCATTCTATTTGAATTCAGTGAATGATAATATCACTACGTTATATCAACCAACGGATACGAAATCGTTCAACCAGTTTATCGTCAATAGTATTAATATCAAACGGGACGCCTTAAATGGTGAAGATGGGTATATGATTACCACTAAGATTGCACCTTCTGCGATGCTTCCTAAAGAAGCATTTAAGTTAATTGAAGATGATACTCTCGTATTACCATCCCATAAAACATTTAAGAATCCAACCGATGGTTATCAATATATTGATAACGAGAACCTTAAGGTTGTATTAACACTTCATGGTGAAGAAAATCGTATCAAACGGTTAATTGATATGGACTTATATGGGTTTGATGAAGACTATTACTTCTTCAAGAAGTTTATTAAAACGAATGATTATGTAACACTCAAAAACCAATTCCAATTAACGGAAGGTATGCTAGATCCTACTACAGGTACCGATAGCACAGACCCAGTTCTTGTCGATGGTACCAATTGTAAAATGGAATTATTGACGTTCTATCAATATCCTGATACAACAGAACGGCAGTTACATAAATTCAACTCATTACCATTATTAGAACACTTCACATTAACGAATCGATACACCATGAGTAAGGATACAGCCATCCGATTCATTATTCCGATTCCAGAAGTTCGTTCCTATGTGCAATATGCAAATAGAGGACCTAATGGTAAATATGGATTTAGATTAGAAATGATTCCATTGATTAAAGCGAACTACTTTAAGTTACCGAATGCTAGGGAACGATTCATGAATTCCTTCCGTAGTATTTATGATTATATTCGCAAATCATTGGATTTATTGACGAATAACTTCCATATCGATATTAAGTTCTTTAACACCTATGGGTACTCTAAATTCTATTTCAAACATGAAGATTTGGAAGAAGCAACGAACCCATTGGATAAGATTAACATCTCTATCAGCTTCGATGTGAAATATACATTTACTACCGATGCTGAAGATATGACTAAGCGATTGAAATCATACATTCAGAAATATATTGAAAGTCGTGATATTTCATTGGTATCTAGCCCTTCTTTATATATCTCTAACTTAATCGCTGGTATCAAAGAAAACTTCCCGTCCATTAAATTTATCAAGTTTAATGGTATCAATAAATATGGTCCTTCTATGCAAACACTTGAATCATTAGTCAATGAAACAAATGTTATTCAAGGGATTATTGAAACATCTAAGGTTATTCCTGAGTACTTAAACGTAGACCATACGATCAAGAATGGTAAACGTACTGCTCAAATATTCATCAATATTTTGGACTAGCCTAGGGACATAACTATAACATTTTGATTATAATAGTAAAGGAGATATCCACATGGGTTTCAACCGTAAAGTCGTACGTCAACAAGGTCTAGGTTTTACCACATTGGACTTTAATGCGTTACGTAAACAACAAGTCGAACGTGATCAAATGTTAGCTGAAGCAGCTAAGTTAGAAAACGAACGACTCAATGAAGAAAAAATAGCCTATGAACGCGATGCTGCCTTGAAAGCTAATCACCGTGCACTTATGAAAAATTATCGTGGTGCAGGTATTAATGCATTAGCAGCTAGTATTCCAAATGCTATCTTAGCAGAATGCTTTAACACAGTATTCGTAAAAGCATTACCACATGATACAGACTATGTCGATGAAAATATCAAGACTATCAAAAATATGGGTGCTATGTATGTTAAAAAGATTGGTGGCGTGAAAGCCTTAGCTGAATCTGCTAATCGTACTAATTCCCCATTCCTACGGGCTCTTCTTGAATTCTGTAATGAGTTCTCTCAAGCAATCATTATGGAACGTGTTAAAGAAATCAATGAAGCCGAAACTGAAGAAGAAATCAAAGAAATGATTTCCCCTCAATTGAATGATGAAGAACGTAATACCATTTTGGTTAAAATGGATAAATTAGGTTCTGATGAATTGGCTGAAATGATCAGTAATAAGGTTATCGATGTGGTTCGTGATGAACAACAACGTGAAAAAGACCAAGCTGAAATTCTTGATACTATGGAAAAGGATATGAATGAAGATCCTAATGATGTAAAAGTAGATGATCGAGAAGATACAACAGCAGATGATGTAGCAGAAGCTGCTAAACATGTTGCTGAATCATACAATCCTTTGACTCGTACCTTCAATTATGATAAGAAAGATACTAACAAATCCTTCTTCTTCTCTTTGATGCAAGGTATCGCTACCAAAGTATTAAAAGAATCTACTCAAACTGAATCTACTAAGGTAGAAACACCACAAGTATTATTAGAAAATCCATTGAATCTTAATATCTTTGACGTATATATACAAGATAAAAATGAAGATTTGGATGACCTTCGTCGTATGGATATGACTGATACTGGTGAAATTGCTAGAACAACGTCTTTGGATAAAGATTTTATCTTATCTGAAGCCTTGCTACAATACACTATGTTCGAAACAGCTCATACTATGAAACTTGTTAATATCACATTAGATGATATTCGTCAACAAGCAGATTACATGCGTAAAGGTTGCTAATAGTGAACAAAGACCCCATATACCAATCGGTATATGGGGTTTTATATTGTCATAACATATAAATATGAGTACACCGGATAGTTACTAAATCATGTGAATGGTAAGCCTCCTGAAGCAATTGATTAGCTACTCCTAGGATAGTGTGACTATTTTTTAACCTGAGTGTACAATTGGGATACATGGCACAACCACCATGTATCCCATCTTTTACGTCAAAAAAAATAATAATGAGAGAAATACACCTTAACAGTGTATTTCTCTTTTGAATCGAATAAATAATACATTCCCGTGTACATTTAGTTTACAAATCTCATTGGCTGGTTTGTTGGAATCAAACGTATGACAGATGATATCTTTGATCTCGTTAGTGATCGTATCAATTGGATGCTCATTTACGTTAACAGATAAAGACATACCTGCGGATTGGCATTCTATATCTTTCGTAGCAAAGTAATCTTGAACAGCTTCAATTGAATTCATCACATTCATTTCAAATCGAGTCACAATATCACCTCTATTCTAAGTCTTTATACGATTTTGAATTCTCAATTACCTTTTTGTTATATATACTATCATAATTTAATGCATAGGTGATAGTGATTTCAACACGAGGTTTTAATGAATAGCGTTTCTTAACCGATCCATCCGTGATTAAACTATCATTCAATAATAACCATTTTTGTACCATATCCGAATAGGTCTTACCCAAGTTATCCCAATCGGGTGTCGTGATGGGTTTAATCATACCTAATTCAGCCAATATGGTATCCATAATATTCATACTCTTAGGGATTGGCATATAGGTAACTACATCAAAGGTACAAGGCTTAGTGATTAGATGAAGGAGTTCTTTCTCCTCCTTCACAACATACTTCACAAATGTATTATTTGCACCAGCATTTTTAACATAAAAATGTCCTCCACGTAAGGATAACCTAGGTCTAGGAGTTGACTCTGGAATAATATAGAATATTATCTTAAGGGTCTGTGTATCTATACGGGAAATTTCTTCTATACGTTCAAATAGGTTCTTTTGGAACTTCTTTGGTAAATTTTTAGTAGATAAGAAGTCTTTAATACGAGTGAATTGATTGATACTCACTCGCTTAAATGATTCTCTATATAAATCTAAATTCTTCTTTAGCATACTATCTACCCTTTCATGGGAAATAAATAATAATGGAATACCGTAGTATTCCATTATTATGTTTTTGATAGTTTTAAGTTCTACCAGAAGCAATACGTATAGATTGTGCCAAGCGTTCTTTTGCTTTTTCCAATGGGTAATTCCAAAGACCTCTAATAGCAGTATTACCTAGAGCTTTGGCTACTTCAATCTTCTTAGCAAATTCAGAAAGCTTCATATCCAATCCAGATTGAACGGATACATAGTCAATCAACGCATAGTTCCATAGCATATTATAAGCAGATTTCAAATCAGTGATTTGTGACATGGCAAATGTATTATATAAATCTTTTAATGTAACAGATAGTTTGATTTCTAATGGATAACCATCAACAGACCATGCTGATCCATCCCCACCTTTTTGTATCGTTAAGTTTTCAACGATTGACATTTCCGATGAGAACATACCTGGGATATAAGCACGTACAATAAATGGTGCACCATAGGTATTGATAGTGGTTTGTCTTGGTGCTACAAGAGCGATCCAATGCCACATAGGAACAAATAGATCTAAGAATATATTTCTCTTATTCCCATAAGGGGTTTTTAAATCCATTTCTACTGTATAGGAACGAGAGAAATCAGACGAAGCCCATAGTTCTGGGAAGAAGATATTCGATCCTGATAGCACAGAGGCAGCAGAACCAGTGATTTTTTTAATAATACCTGAATTTGGTAATAGTTTATTAGCAGCTTCACCAATTTCACCAGTGGCTTTAGCGATGGAATTTGTCATATTACCATCTTGCTTAACAGCACCAGCACCCATTAAAAATTGAAGTTCTTTTGCTAAATCACCCATCCCTGATACCATCGATGAAATCATGGATTCTTTTGTTTGGTTACTAAATGATTCCGAATATCCAATAGATGGATTGATATAGAAATCGATATAATATTCCGTCAAGTTAAGAGCAGACGCTGCCGCCATACCCTTATCGATTAAACTTTCTTTATTCGCTACCGCACTCTTAACATACTCTATCGTACCATCGATTACAGCACCAGGTCCAGATTCATTACCATTCAATAATCCAGTAGAGGCTCTTCCAGCCATTGTATTAGATAATCGATAACCAGACCAATCATAGTACTTGAACTTATATTGTTCACCTTGCCCTTCATGACCTGGTACATATTCATCGCCAAGACCCATCATAATAGCATTCATTTGACAAAGAGTGTTTACATAACGAATGTATGTGGAGTGGTCAGACACGAATTCAAAATACCGCATGTCAGCATTCTTATCATCAATCATCTTCTGAGCCGTGTCATTAAAACGGTTTTGCAATTCTTGAAGAGTTTGGTTTGCAGCTTCAATAAATTTTTCTTTCTCTTCATCGCTTAAATCAGGTAAAAAGTTAGCCTTACCTGGAATAATTGATAATACTGGGGCTTCCGCCATCATTTCCATAAAGGTAGCACCCAGTTCACCATCACCACCATTATTAGCAGCAGGTCTATAATCTGTCGTTTCCATAAATTGATAAGGAACTCCATAAATACGCTTATTTAAGATTACATCACTATTCACATCAGTTTCATTACCATGACCACCAACAAATACAGCCGATGATAAGCCACCATTTGGATTGGCGACTGATTGTGTAATCTGTCCTTGTGCGATAGATGATATAACCTTATCGGTTTGAGGAGATTCTGATTTTGGTACCGTATTACTTAATGGTACGGCACCAGAAGGATTCCCTGGAGCGAATTGTTGAAGATTAATTTTCCCTCGTTCACCATGAACTGTCCCTTGTTCATGAATATCGATGGTATAGTTAGCTGATAACCATCCGTCTTTGACTTTATACCAGATATTATCGCCACCATCTTTTTGCATTTCTTTTGCTTGTAATATATAGCCTGAAGGATATGTGTTCACAACTTCAAAACCCATTCCCGGTCCAGACCGAACATTAACAGCAGAATTAGTTTTGATGTTAATTAACAACTAAATCCACCTCACTTTTATAAATTAATTTTCAAGTTATGGATTTGTTAAAATAGATTAAATATAGAGATATAGACAGTTACGTCTATATCTCTATATTCTGTAATTAACTTCGTCTAAATTCTCCACCTTTAGCAATTTCCAAATTAGTTTGGTGTGCTTGTCGATAGGATTTTCTATCCGAATTATTTCTATTAGTTGCAGTTACATTAGCTGGAATGGTTGCTGCCTTAGAACCTGCGATAGTAGGATCAGTTGCTGCTGCTTGTTGTGCTTGAGCAGTTGATGTTGTTACAACATCCGCTGTTTTAGCAGTATAATTAGCAGTTTCAGCAGATTTACTTGCAATCACTTCTAAGTATTTAACCATAGCTTGTGCTTCTGCATGAATATCAATTGATTTAATAGCAGATACGATAGAATTAGAATCAGCACTTGTAGCACTAAGAGCTTTATCGACAGCAGAGTTACTTGTACCAGCGATACCAGTTTCTTTAGTAAGCTTCTTAATGGCTTCTTCGTATTGAGCTTTGATTTGCTCAACGATGTTACCTTTATCAGCACTATTTTGACCTTGTGCTTTCGCATTAGGACTTGGTTTCTTGGAAAGTAAACTTGTGTCAGTACTAGCTTCTTGTGCTTTCTTAGCTTCTTCATTAGCTTTCTTAATAGCAGCTCGTTCCGCATCAGTTTTATTATTCCACCAGTTGCGTTGCCAATCATGTTTAGCTTGGATAACTGTAATTGAGTCATCGGCAGTCACCATGTTATTTTGTGGCATACCACTAGCAATAATATTACCATATGCATCATAATCAGGAGCTATGACAGAACCTTCATATTTAGTATCTGGAGTGTAATTATATCCTTTGCTATTTGATGCAATCTGTTTCAATACTGTAGTATCTCCACCACCAAATAAGCCTAATTTAGGAAGAGTTTTTAATACACTAGCAGATGGCATTTTACCAACTGGTGCAGCTCCATATTTCTGAGCATCTCCACCACCAGTAAATTTATCATATTTAGTCAAATCATTCTCATCGATAATTTGAACCAATTTACTAGCATAGCCAGAGTCCGTTGCATACCCCTCATCTTTAAGGTGCTGAGCCTGCTCTTCTGGTGTAGTATATGGACCCATCTTATACGGAATAAGGAACTTATCATGATCAATAACACTGTCTTCTAACGTATTATACGCACGGAATCCATCAGTTATAGTATATAGACCACCAGCACCTTCTTCTTGTGTAGATAAGTTATTACTTGGACCGGACCAAGAACTATCTGCCTTAATACCGAAATAGTTGTTACCTGGTGCAGATTGACCCCATGCGGACTCAACAATGGCTTGAGCAACTGTTACCGATGGAAGTGTTTTAGATTCATCGTATTCTGCAGCGGTCTTACCAACTCGATCTAAAAATTCTTGACGATCCTTAGGCAAGTCAGCAGAACCTACGCTACCACGACTACCGCCACGACCACCTTTGTCATCCCATGGTGTGCCAGTATATGCTTTACCAGCAATCATAGAACCGATGGCATTATTACCAATTTCTTGGAATCTGGAAATAAATGCTTCTAATGGACTCTTAGGTTTGGCACTTGCACCTTTACCTTTTCCACCACCATCAGCTTTACTACCTTTGCCTGTAATACCACCAGGCCCTTTACCCTTACCAGTAGGGACACCAAATAATTTTTCAATAGATCCAGCATATTCATAAATTTTACCTTGCCAGTAATCTATATTGAGATCTTCATATACTACACCTTTGGAAGAACCACAATGTAGCATCTTATTATCACCTGCATAGATACCAACGTGTGTAATATCTTTATATGCGTCACATTCATAGGTACGTAAGAAGAATACTAAGTCACCAGGACCTGCTTGACTAAGTGGAATCAATGCGCCCGCATCCTCAAACTGTTTCATTTGTGCATCAGCACAACGATTATCGAGTGTTAACCCAACATCTCGGAATGCAAATTGAGTAAATAGACCACAGTCGAGAGCGGTGGAACCATCGGAACCTAAACCGTATTTTGTACCATAGTACTCTTCACCCGCAGTAAGGATATCGTCACCTGTAATATTCTTAGGACCGTATCCTCTAAATATAGTAGCCGCTTTGAATTGTTCCATTTGTTTAGGATCAACCCATTTAGCACTCTTAACAAACTTGCTAACATCAGCACCCTTACGGGCAATCAAGCTAGCAAAACCAGGATTGTTAGGATCATTCATCCCAGCAATCAAATTCTTAATATTATAACCTTTAGATCGTTTACCCAATGGATCGTATACGTTAACGAAGGCTTCACCATTACGTTCATAAGCACCATTAGCCATAACATAGTGACCACCCTTAGTGAATGGAACATCTGATGTATTTTTATTAGTACCACCGAGAATAACAGTACCACCTTGAGCAATCGCATCAATCAATGAGTTAGGGTCTTTAGTATCTAAATCAAATGTAGAGCCACCCAATTTATCAGCAGCAGTAGCAAAGTAAGATGGACTAATACCTTTGTTATCAGCAGGACCTGCATCTGCAGAGGATACAAGAGCGCCAGTAACTTTAGGTGTAATCGCCGTATTACCTGTTACATTTGCCATAGCGGATGCCAATACAGTAGGACCACAGCCATAATCAGCCATAGTACCATAACCACCAGATTGACCCAATACAGATAAATCACTCCATTGGGAATCGGTTTGTTTATAATTAATCATCTTACCGTCAGTGGCGGTAGATGTTTCAGTCTTATTAGCAACGTTTTGAATTTGGTTAGCTGTGATGTTATTAGGTTTAGCTTGTTCAGAGTCATCACCCTCACCACCACCAGTAAATGCTTTTTTAGTTGTGATGGAGTTAAGAACTCCAGATAAACCTGTTTGTTTAGCTCCCCATTTTACTTCATTAAAAATACGATCGCCTAAGGTAGCACCATTAGAACCATCTTCTTTACCGAATAAGACATCAATAACCTTATTCTTGATAGTATCAGGTAATGGCATCAATAAACCTTTAACAATCGCTTTACCAACGTCGCTGATGGTAATAGAATCAAACCAAGCTTTAACACCGTTCATCCAATTAGCAATACCACCAAAGAAGTTTTGGATACCTGACGTAATTGTGGAAACAGCACTGCGAATAGGACTTGTTAAATCGAACATAATTCCACTAAATGCATAGAACATTTTTTGGAGAATATGCCAACTACCTACTACTACACCATTATCATCAATTTCTTGAGCACATTCATTGGTGAAATCCGTAACGTTTGTATATAAGTCAGTAAAGAACTTACTAACGTTGCTACAAGCATCATTGAATGGATTAACGATATATTCTTCAAATAATGAAGTTTGACCTTCAGACCAAGATGGATCGAATACCGCCACACCTTGACCATTATCAGCAAATAATTTAAAGCCAAATAATGAATTAGTTAAACTATTGATACCATTATTCAATGCTGGCATTTGTGATTGACCTTCGTCATTAATACCACCGAATGCCCATACAACTGTATTTCTAGCTTTATCAACAGCTTCCTGTCCTAATTCTTTAAGGTTCGTAATACCTTTAGAGATAGCAGATTCTTGGATTACATTACCGTCATCGTCAACTTCACCAAAGAACCATTTAAGGTTATTTTTGATTCCATTTCCGATACGTTCAGGTAATGATTCAATCTCTGTACCATCACTCTTAGTACCACCAGTGAACCATACACCAATATCATGGGCGGCGTTCTTGGCAGCATCCCAAATATCACCAAAGATAGATTGTTTACCTTGATAGTCGTCAACATCTGCTTCACCAAATAACTTAGCTAAGAAGGCTTGACCACCTTGTTTCATATTAGCAAACAAACCATTTTGGTATTCACCGTTTTCATCATTAGCACCAAATAAGAATTTACCCACAGCCGTTTGACGAACACCAGCAAGACGTTCAGATTCCTTCTTGTCATCTATTTCAGCATCATGATGCTTACGCCATTCAGAATCACTCAACTTCTTACCGGTTTTTTCTTCATATGCATCGCGGGCTTTCTTATCATCTTCTTGTGCTAATTTAATAGCAGCGGCATCATCTTCAGTAGTTCCAGGTAATGCAGTATATACACTCATAGCCAGCATTTGTTTGATATTGATTTCCCCACCAGAGAACATGTTGATGCACTCTAATGCTAAATCAATATAAATTAAACCTGGTAATCCTAAAATAACTTGTAAAATAGAGCAAGCTAATCGCATACCCGCAGTTACTTTATCTGATGGAACACCAAAGATTTCTGCAGCATCGATAGCACCTGTTACAGCATCATATAAGCTGAAACCTATTTGAAGTACACCGGCTGTGCCAACTACAGCAGTAGTTTCACCGACAACTTTAGCAAATTTAGGAGCAATCTTAACGAACATCTGTGGAGTAATAGTTTTAGCAAGATTTTTTAAAGAACCAACGAGCTTACCTGCGTTTGGACCTAAATGTTTCTTAACAATATCAAGATCCCCAACTTTATCAGCCACTGCATCAATACATTTCTTAAACGTACCGAATGCTCCACCACCAGAGGCTTCCTTGGCAGCTTTAGCTTGAGCATCTTTAACAATATCTTCCGCTTTGGCAATACCAGACAATTTGGATTTAACTTCACCGCGTTCAGCAACATACTTACGAATAGATTCCGATTTATAGTTTGCACTATAATCTTTAGCAACTAACCCTGTAGCATCAGCTACAGCATTTTGTGTTGCCTGTTTACCAGCTTTCGCATAGTATTTGCCTTTATCATATAATCTAGCGATATTATGACCAGCTGCACCAATAAACTCTCTACCTTTGGCAAGAGCTTCTCGACCAGCTTTGGTTTTCATCATTTTCTCGCCAATACCATCAATCGTTTGAGCAACTTTTCGACCACCGATTTGCAATGCGTCACGAGTGATACGATCGTGGGTTCTATCCCCACCTTTACCAGATAATTTATCAAAGATGGCTTTCAAGACCCCTAAGATACCTGTAAGACCAAGGAAGTTTTTAACCATATCCATTCCTTTAGTCAATTTATCTAAGAAGCTTTCCGCTTTATTCTTCAATTTATCTTTAGCATTTTCAGCAATAGGGCGTAACAAATCAAACATACTTTGACGTTTCTTTTCAGCGTCACGCTCTTTCATAATCTCTTGACCGGTACGACCACCAACAAGCTTAGTGACATCATCATCAGCATGACGACCAGTACCATCCGCTTTGTCAGCAGGTTTACCGAAGTTTTGAATATCGAATGTGAAATTGGATTTCGCTGCTAATTTCTTATCCTTAGCAATATCTTGAGCCGTTTTATCACCAACTAATTTAGTTGGATCATCGTCATCATGCTTAGGTTCAACAGCAGCTTCCTTAGGATCAACGATACCAAGACGAACCGCTAAGCGGTTAATAATTTTCTTAATACCTTTTAAATGATCTCTGGATTCTTCTTGAACTTCCAATTCCTTTTGATTAATTGCCGTCATTTGGTCTTTTGTATCGGCACCAATTAGCTTATCACGGTCTTGCTTAGCAGATAAATCTTGTTGAGCACGACGTTTATCTTTAGAAGACCAACCATTCGCTTGCATCTCTTGTTCAAGAGCAGCTTGTTGAGCTTCATGTTTTGCAATCAATGCTTCTCTTCGACCAAAATAACGGTTTTGTTTAGCATCACGTTCTTTAGCATAGGCTTTAGCACGAGCTAAATCTTTATACTTATCCGATGTAAGATCAGCATCACCCATACCTAACATAGCACCGAGTGTAGAACCAGTGGCTTTCAACTTACCGAAGAACCCATTAGCTTCACCTACACGACTGGCTTTGTTTCGAACGTTTTCTTTATAAGCACCCATACTATAATAGCCAGATGCCATACCAGCAGCTAAACCAACGAGTTTAACTGGAGATGATAATAATTGACCCAACCCCCACATAGCGGTTTTGAATACTCTGTCTGTGGCAGACTTCATAGTCTTATATACGCCAGTTAAGAGTTTAGTAATCGCACGTGTTAATGGACTAAATGGTTTAGCAATCGCATCAGCTGTTTTAGTAAAGATATTGGTTACTTTATCTTTAATCACACCTGTGAGATCTTTAAACATCCATTTCAATGGAGTAAATGCATCTTGCAATGGATTTACAATCGATTTAGCAAACCATTTTTCAACAGCAAGAGCACCTTTTTCAAATCGAATCTTTAATGGGTTTACAACGCCAACTGTTAAGATATTTTTGAATTTATCCACTAAGCCAGATTTGTAAGTACCATCTTCATTAAACTTACCAAATAACGCTTCTTTAAATTTTTCAGATGTTAAGCCGATACCTAATGCACTACCACCTAAGGCCATAGCCATAGGTCCTAATCCTAAGGCACCGATTAAACCAAAGCTACTACCGAAGGCACCTAGCCCTAAACCAGATAAAGCACCGAATGTGGCACCTGGTAAGATTTTCTTTAAACCCTTACCAAATTTACTATTGATAAGGCCGCCTTCTTTTTCGCCATTTCCTTTATCTTTGCCGTATAACAGAGATTGGAAGCGTTTGGATTTAACAGCAAGACCCGTAGCAGCACCCATAAGAACTGGACCTAATAGACCAGCACCTAAGGCAGGAGCTAACCCAATAGCACCGATAGCACTACCAGCACCACCAAGCCCAACCATGTTGAGAGCTCCACCAATCATACCAGGAATTGAAATACCGAGTAAACCTTTGACAGCACCGAACATACCGCCACCAATAATGGCATTCTTATTCTTATTCCAGAACTTTTGAATACCCTTACCAACAAGGCCACCCATTCGTTTACCTTTATCATCCATCTTACCAAACATCATATCTTTGAATTTAGTCGATTGAGATAGTAAACTGATACCTGTACCTGCTACTAATGCACCGATAGGACCACCAGGTAAGAATAAAGAACCTAATAAACCAGCACCACCAGTTAAGGATAAAGCACCTAATCCAGTACCAATCACAGCACCTTTAGCAATCCCTTTTGGAAGTTTTCGTTTAATGAAATCACCAAACTGTTGGAATGCTTGTCGGTCATTCAGTTTAGTACCGAAGAAGTTATTAGAGAACATCTTATACCCTTGGGAAAGAGTAGATGAGATGTTACTCAATAAGGATTTCTTTTTACTAGCCTCTTGTTTCTTTTTATCGCTACCGCCAAATAAATATGATTTCAAATAACCAAATGCGGTATCGAATCCTTTCTTCATCTCTGCCCCAATACCAATCGTTTGACTCTTGATACTTTTACCAGCAGAATCGATGAATGGTTTCCCATCAATCGTTTGCTTAATATATTTACCAATATCCCCTACAGCATTCGCTGCAAAGGAAAACGCACCGCCAGTATATTTATTGCCTTTCTTAACACCCATCATCATATTCTTAGCATAGTCCATAAGACTATCACCGAATTGATGGAGTTTCTGTTTAGCTTTATCTGGCATGATTTGTTCTTTAATTGGTTTAAAGATATTATCAACTAAGAACTTTTTAACAGAAGCAAATGTTTTTATGATTTGCTGTTCGATCTTTTCAATAATCGAACCATTCTCATCATCAGAGAAAATAATATTATATAACGAATTATCAATTTTACTAATGACATCAGTTAATGCATTCATAGGGTTCTTTAGATAGTATCCCAAACCCTTATTGCCACCCGTTGATTGTTTATCCTTTAGACTGATATCAGTACCATCCGCTAATGCTTTTCTAACATTTTCATCCATGTTATCAATATCATTCGCTGATGTTTTGGCACCGGTTTCAATCCCCAGTTTCTTATCAAGGAGAGCATTCCCTGTTGATTTAAGTTTTTTATCTTTCTTTTTCTTCTCGTCTTTTTCACGTTGCGATAAGATTTTATTACCCGCTTCAGAGAAGTTATCATTTAAAATATAGCCAGTATAATCACCATCAGAATAGTTATTATTGAAATCACTAACCATATCACCATATTTATAATGAGCGGTTGCCATTGCCATATGGTCACCTTTGGACATCTGTTTCATAACAGATGTTAAGATAGCTTTAGCTGAGCGATTTTCAATATCAGCTAACATCCGTTCTAAATTCTTAGGATTATACCGAATGTTACCTTTAGCTAAATCACTTGTGAATTTATTAATGGATTTTTCAACTTCTTCTTTATCAGCAGCCGAATCAAAATCCATATGACGCATAACTTTATCTGTTTTATCACTCAATGGTGCTGTAGCTCGATTAGCCATATATTGCATTTCTCGATTATATCGATCTTGCATTTCATCACGAGTTGTAAACTGACCCGTTTTGTGGTCAAATACAGTCGCAGGTCCATTGGTGATGGCTTTTAGGATCTCACTTAAGTATGTAGGGATAACTTGGTTGATCGTACGATGTGTTATACCGTCGAATGCCACAGCCCCTTTATTATACTTACTTGGATCAAATCGACCACTTTTAGTATCGATACCAAATACATTACCAATGAATTGAGCTAATGAACTATTGTAATTATTCCGTTGATAGGTTACTTTAGACAGTAATGCCGGAATCATATTAGCAATCGATGTATCTAAACTAGCTAATGATTGCTCAATCATTTTAGGCATAAAGGCACTCATGGCTTGTTCTAATATGGTACCCACTGGGTTATTCATAAACCCACGTTTTGGTTTCGGTCCCATTGAACTAGCCATGGATAACCCAGTAGCCAACATCCCAAATGGAGTATTACCCAAGAAGTTATCTTTGATAACCTTCATATAGGAACTTGGGTCGAACCCACCCATACCGAAGACTTTAGAGAAATCAGAAGAACGACCACCAGTTTTACCGAATGGACTTTCTGGGTTCATTGCTTTCTCTTGTAATTCAAGCATTTGTGACCAAATACCTAAACTGTCTTCATAGTAACGTAAGGAACCTTCAACGAATTTTCCCATAACGTCACGATTAAACGTATTAATTGTATTTAATGAATCACGTATACCGACTAACTGACCCATAGATTGACTATGTTGTTTTTCTTGGGCCACTAGCATACTTAATGTCATTTTAGCAGCTGTCGCTGCTTGTTTCTCAAACCCTTTTGCTATAATAGCACCATGGGTTTTCATAGTTTTATCTAATTTGACAATCCCACTTGCCGTTTTAGCACCTGTAGCATATGTCGCTTTTTCGACACGACCAATGGAGCTAATCTCAGCGGCACTAGTAGTTGATTTAGATGATTTACTTGAGGACTGTGTTGCCCCATCATCATCGTCAAAAGAGAAATCGTCATCATCAAAATTAAAATCATCATCGAAACCACTATCGTCTTTATCAGGATACAAATCACCAGACTTCAATGCTTTCATTGCATCTTCATAGGTTTCTTTTGCTTTTGTCTTTGCATCATCGATAAATTTTTTACCAGCTCCCGCTGTTTTATTACGACGCATTTCGATAATAGATTGACGTAAATTCTTTGCGGAGTCATATACTGATCCGCGAATACTCTGGCTTTCGGACATCTTTTCATTCAGTACGTTTTTCATACCGAATGCAACAGACTTACCGATATTCTTTAGCCAACGAGTATCTCTATTTTTAGGCATATAGTGAACTCCTTTCTCTATGATCCGAAAAAAATCAAACCATAGTATTTGGATTTAAAACTATGTCCTAGTATGGGAGTTTAACAGACAAAAAAAAGAGGAGCCGAAGCTCCTCTTAGTCATTTATTAAGCATGTCGCCAAGTATCTCATCGATATCAACGGCATCTACACTCTTAGGTGGTACCTTATTGATACCTATCATGACTCTAGCGATGATATCAACATTATCAAATATTGCTTTGACTGGAATCTCAATCGTTTCAAAACATGCTTCTGTTCTGATATCACCGTCATATTTTACGGTAATGGCAAGAATTTTACCATTATCGCCTTTATCAGATTTATACACTTTAAGTGATACTAAATAGGCATGATTTAAAAATACAGATCCGATAGTACCATTTACATATGCTGACATTAAGAAAACCATATTATTTCGCCCCCAATTCTTGATTAAGTACTTCTTGTAAATTAACAAAATCGACCACGCCAGCTTTTGCTTTATTGAAATATCCGGCAATAGTTCTATATACTGTATGAATATCAGTATCTTTAAATGTTAATACACATTCCATAGGTGATGCACCACATGGGTTACCTGAACGTGTATAATACATAGCTACTGAATTAGTATTGACCACTATACCAGTGATGGTAATCGATGGTAATACTTGAATAGAACCATTAGGCTCAGGTACCACGACTGTCATTGGTCTATCAATGTTGACCATTTGATAGTTTTTGTGAGTACTATGTTTAGGTGGATACGGAGGTCTTTTAATTTTACGTGCGGTTTCTTTCAAGACCTCATTACCAGATTTGCTAACCTTTGGTTTTCCGCCAGATTTAATGATTTGCGGAACCACCGTCAACATGTCGAAGAAGGTATTAGCTAAATCATTAATGTCTGGTTTATCATTAGATTTCTTTTCCACCATATCATAAGAACCCAATAGTAAATCTACCACATAGTCGTGGATAGAGTGGATTGGAATACTGGATGCATGGGTATGTGCAATAAAATCCTTCACTTTTTTTAAGATATCATCTTTATCGATGATAATCTTTTGATTAAATTTAGGGTTATTTGGTACAGAAATATTTATTCGTGATGTACCGCGAATAAATGAATTTTCTGTATAATCCACATAATAATGAATTTCATTTGGGAAATAATCAAAATCGATGTCAACGATTTTTGCATCGTTGAACACCTTTGTTTCTACGCTACCATTTCTAAAAATAATGTTCATTTTTAATTCTCCTTTATCATAAAAGAATAAAATAAGTAAAAAAGAATAGATACATATGTATCTATTCATGATTATAATATATATTTACAAGTACTAAAAATACGGAAATAATAAGATAAGAGAGTATACAGGTAATCCGTATACTCTCTTATAGGTTGTAAAGAAAAATTATTTTTTCTTAGATTTCTTCCAAGCTGGAGCGGAAGATTTTTTAATCAATACGCGATGAGGTGCAATAGCTGTAACAGTTTCTACACCAGTTTCACGATTCTTAAATGTAGAATCATGTGCTTCAATATCACGCATTTTAATAGCCGCTGTGAAATCGCTCTTGTTTTGGAAGTTAAATGTACGACCAGCACCAATGTATTGGTAAATCAATTCAGTGATTACCGGATACAATGTTTCTGCTTGTTTAGGACTATATTGGTAAGTTCTAGCAGCAGCTTCAGCTTCTTGTTTATCAATACCATGTTTTACCAACACATCTTTGATAAACGCTTCACGGAAATCTTTAACAGGAGTGGATTCAATTTCTGTATATTGACCATTCACTGTCTTGATACCTTTGGCAACATAATCATCTTCATTCAAGAAAGAAGCTGTCAAATCAGCAAAATCTTTCTTAGAGAATGTAGTACTTCCTTTTTTGTCTTTAGTGCCTTTGGTCTTGCCTTCCAAGGCTTTTAATACCTCACTAAATTTCGGCATTGTTACGCCCTCCTTCAATAAAATAGTTGATCAACTAGCTTATGTAAGCATAGTGTTACATATACGTTCAATCCTCGATTAATTCTTATAGAAATTCAACGGTTAGCATATCGTCCTCTGATTTGCGTTTAGTGGATTTCTTTTTCTTAATCGAGTAATGAACGTCATTGATTATTCCGTTAGATTCGATGAAGTCGACTAATTCATCATCTGTTACGAAACAATCTTCAGTGAGTTCAGGATGTTCAGTGTCCTGATTCTTCTCTAAGTAACGACTTAGAGAAAATGTTGCATTTGACATATTAAACCTCCAGTTACTTACTGATACGTGGTAATAATATATATTTCTAATTCAATTCATCCCATCGAACGATCAAACAGCATTCCTTAGTTGGTAGCATGGATTCGTTTTTAATGGTAGATTGTAACGCGATCTGCATATCTACAATACCATCATTGATAGAGCCTTTCATATTAAAATATGTCATAAACTCATATAATGATTCGAAATCATATTTACTATTATACCATTCTAAGTATTCGTTCTGGTAATCGATATCAATGTTTTTAGCTATATTATTCACCAACGAATTCACAAATTTTTCATAGGAATCAAACGATGATAACTTAGTAATCAAATCTTGCGATCGTGATAACCCTATGATAAAAAACGTGAGCTTAATTGGTTCAGCTTTAACAATAGATGTTGTATCAGCCAGTTGGTCACTAAATGGATATCCAATATAACGTGTTAGAGTAAAGATATCTTTTCGATTACATGTAGTATCTAATCGAACGACCTCTTCACCAAACAGTCTAAGATTTTCTGCTGTTCGTTCCACGATATAGTCATCGACACTATCAGCTACATATAATATTCGTTTATCGGTTCGAATAGCAACGGAAAATTCACTTCGATAGATTGGTTCAACATCGACATCTGAATCCAATCGTATTAAAAATGAATTCTTTGGATAAATAGTTGGTGTAGTCAATCCTATCCCTCCTTAATCATTAGAAGATGTGTGTTTAGGTTTAAGCACAAATCGTTCTAACCATTCTCGTTTACAGTGATATGAGAAGGTTCCGATATTCACACCGGTTGACATATTACCGAGCATATAGTTCTTTCGAAATTCAAAAGAAATGTCAGTATCCTCAATTTTATAGTAATATATCTTCTCACTATCACCATCTTGACGATCACTTACTGCTTGTGAACATCGTACAAATGCAGTGATTTTTGTAGCTGCATCACCAGTGGAACCTTTAAAGGCAGTCACTGGTTGAGCCATCATCACATCTTCTGTTGGGTATACTTTATGAGAGGATGATATTTTTCGAGCTACAGAACTAATGACTTCAGACGTAATCTTCTCTAACTCAGCATTATGAGCTATCACTACAGTGTTACCAATGAAGTTCTGGTTTTCATAAATGATATATTTAAAGATATTCGTAATACCTTCTTTATATCGTTCATATCCATCACTAATATCCATAGGAAAGATACAGAGAGATGATGCATTAGTTTGCTTCATAGCATCAATTAAACTGGGATCTACATCAAATGCGAATAAGGTTCCTAACACGATCGCATATTTACCATCAGCTGTTAATGGAATATATTCACGATTATTGCTCGTTATGGTCAGATTCATCTACTTCACCTTCTTCCTTTGGTGGTTCTGGTATAATCGGTTGATGCTTATCGACCGGTTCTTTATAGACACCTTCTAATTTATCAATCGCATCCGCTTTATCTTTATCAGGAATGCCTTCAAATAAATCATGTGTATTGATTACATCGATTAATCGCTGTTTAGCTTCAGCTGTACCATATTCAGCGATAATATCAACAAATGTATCAATATTATTAGGATATCCTTTACTGAATGCTAAGTCTGGATAGCGTTGAGCAAATCCAACATACTCATCTACACTAATACATTTAGTAGGGTCTGTATAGATGTTCTTACCAGTCACTCGTTTGATGAAATCTACGATTTTCTTATTCGGAGATAGGTTGTAGGCGTATCTGAGGAGAGATGTTTCAATAGAAAACAGTTCCTTTCCATCATATAATTCGTCTACATGTAATGCGATTTTAATCACTTCTTCAATCACTGGAAGGAATGTTTCATCTAACCGATAGTTATGAACTAAAATATCATCTAGTGTTTGACTTACTCTATCAAGTAGATACTCATCATCGTTCATACTCACTCGAGCTAATAATGCCGTTACATATGGTAATCCAGCGAAAGCCTTAATACCTAAATGGGTGAACCCATCAATATATTCCATGCAATTGATAACTACTTCATCATTGTAGTTATTGATTAACGCATAGATTCCATTAGCTTCACCAGTCGATGTATCTGCATCGATTAGTAAATGTTTAGCAGCAATTACGAATGCTTCTTCCGTCATCAATTCTGGATGAGCTCGTACAATCATATACCAAGGTAAGACATCTGCAAATTGATATACGAACTGACGATTCCATCGTTTAGTGTATTGGACTTTCCACCAAGGAATTTCTTCTTTAAAGTCTTTTAAGAAGAATAAGTCATATTTAAGAGGTTTATCCTCAAAGTAATGCCAATCTAGCTTATTGGCTAATGACCGAATTTGTCCAGATAGGCCATGTAGAAATACGTTTTGGTTTGGTCGACCATATTCCCAATTGATATAATCTTTGAATTCAATCATATCATCTACAGTCATATCACAATTATTGGAAATATGATCCCAATCTAAGTAGTCTGTATACTTACGAGCTATTAGAACATCAAACGGATGTTCTTTAAAGAGCTCTTTAAAATTAACACAATCTTCAATATATGCCATTTCGATAATATTGAATGGTTGGTATCTGGATAGTAAGTTCCAGTTCCATCGTTCTTTATATTGGAGAATACTTTGTAATGGAATCTTGCCTTGAATCATACTCAAAGCAATGAAATTAGTATTCTCGTCTATCATAATACGTTCTTCATTTGTATTGTTCATAGTACATCTCCTTAGTATAACATGAATCGTATATAGTGGCTTGTATACTAGTGTATTATATACTAAGGTATCAGCACATTGTAGTAAACGAATTATGTATATGAAAGGAGATACAATATGGGCAATGTAAATTACTTACATGATCCAAATAAAACAGTGGCATCCCCAGTCGCTGAATTTGATATATCCTTCAACAAAGATAAATACTACTTCATGAACCTAGAAAATTATGTAGGTTTTATTAAAGGCTGTGAACGATCGATTCGTAAACATCCAGATTATGGTAACTTTGTTGATGCTATACGAGAACTTAAAATGGAACATTGTCAAGTACTAGGTAATATCACTCGCTTTGATGCAACGATTGAAATGCACCACGGTCCTATGTTGACATTATTTGACTATTGTGCTATTGTAACTGACCATCTATTGAATAATGGTGAGACAGTCAATACATTCAAAATCGCTAAGATTGTACTTGATGAGCATTATAAAGAGCACGTTCAAGTTGTTATGCTATCCAAAACCGTACATCAATTGGTTGATAGTGGTGAATTATTCATTAATCTAAACCAAGGTATCGGAGATGTTAACGCATTCTTACGTTCATATCCTGATGGATTAGATAAATATAAAGCTAAAATCAATGAATATATTGATTTAAGCAAGAAGTTTAAAAGTCATGATTCTAATATCTTTGACTTAGAAAAAAATATGGTCAATTGGTCATATCGTTAATTATTATTAGGAGGACATCATGGAAGTTGGTATTATTACATGGGAGGATATTCAACACATTAGCATTCTTATACTGATGCTCATTATCATTATACTTGGATGCCGAATTGTATATAAAGATTGGAGTATACGACGTGAAACATTAGAACGTCAAATGAATCCTCCAATCCCCATTCAACAGAAAACAATTACATCCATTATCGATGAAATGAATATGCTTGTGGATATCGAATTCATATCAGTGGTTGAAGCCCCTATGATGACACAAGATTTACAAGTCATAACTAATTTTGAAGAATTTCAGAAAGAAATTGTACAAAATGTATTGGTTGGACTATCTACTCAATTCTACTTATCTGCTAATATGGCAGGTATGACAAGAGCATATATTAATCAATATATTACACGAAGAACGACCTATAAGATCGTTGATTATATGCGTAATCATAACTTTACACCAAGCGAATAAAAAAAAAAGAAAAAGAAGAACCATATAGCCCAGTTAGGCTATATGGTTCTTTTCTACTGTAATTCTACAGTAATGAATTTGAGAAACAGGTCTTTTATTGTTCTGCAGTGATTCGTTTCACGTAATCGACTGTATACAACTTGAATAACCTGTTTTCTGGTTCGTTTATCAGTAGCGTCTATACCTGAACAATTCTGTTCGATTAGGAATTCAAGATATTCTATGAATTCACTAAATAGTTTACTGATATCTCGCATCATCTTTGCGTCTAAGTCGTGTTTTCTAAATACTAGTTTTACTGAACAGACGTCACTCAATGGTTCGATTTTGCGTATACTGACGAACGACTTGACAGTCTTTATCAATTCATCAGTTACGCGGACAGTTTGTAATAGTGGCATCCTCCGCCCCCTATTATAAATAGATTCCTGCTAATGGCACTAGGTAGTTTATATAGTTATATGTGATATCAACATCGTATCTTGATGTATCAATATCATTGACTTCTACCCATTCGTCATTTATCTCATCGAATATGATAAAGTTATTCTCTTGAGATAATCGTCTATAGTACCCAGCGGGTAATTCATTATGTCTATACTTATCTATAAACGATAGCAGGTTGGATATTGGTAACTTCTTAGATGGTGCTCCTTCATTAACGGCACAGAAATTAATTAAGAAGTCGAGCATGTACGCACGATGCTCTTCATAATCATTTAATCCTTTTATATCTATTTTGCGTAGCATTGAGTTTATATACATCTCATGGTTATTGAGATATAAATATGACGTATAACTATTCTTTCTGACAAACTCGACAGGTCCAAATACACGTTGACTCATATGGCGGTCTATGGTGAAGATGGCATCTTTCTTGATGGCTAATATCTCATTATCTTGGACGTCATTGGTTTCAAAGAATAGTTTCCGAATATTGACAAAGCTCTCCATGAGCCTTTCTTTGAATACTTGATCGTCCCGTTGGTATATACCAATTTGCTTATTACGAGCTAATTTCTCCATACCTTCGAGACGGTCAATTATTTTCTGTGGCAGTAAATCATAATACTTGATTAGACTTAACCCAGCTGAGCGAATATCGTATTCTACTATATCAGAACCGAATATAAAGTCATAGTCTTTATTTCGGTATAGACTCCGCTTATATAACTCACTCAAATTATCACCTTCCGGTTACTTTTTTCTCTTTTTCTTTTTAGGTTTTTCAGTATTACCTAATGTAGTTGGATCAAAATCAATCGAAATACCACCATTCACTAGGCGAGATTTAATTGATTTGTCAACCTTCCGTTGGTCTTTAATCACATCTTTAGGTTTTTCTCCACGCAAGGTACGAGCAATACCACTAATAATGTTATCAGCAGCACGAACAGGTTTATTCAAGTCAACATAGTTCATGAACCCTTTCTTTTTAGGTTCTTCTTTCTTACTTTGAACTTGTTGGCGGAATGCTTCCAGTACTTCATCCGCTTCTTGATTAGACCATTTACCACTGTTCACTTGTTGTTCACAATACGCAATCACATCTTCTTCTGATTTGATTTGGGAAGGATCTACATACCCATCTTTAAAGTTTTTATTCTTTTTAGATGGTTTCGTTTGAATGACTGGTGTGAATTGTGTTTGATATGGGTCATCGCCATCGAATTCAATTTGAGCATCAGCAATATAGTCATATGCCATATCTTCACTCCATACACCACGATACATTTGGAACATCGCGAATTCACGAGCTTGCATTGTGGATGCTGGTTTGAAGTGAACATCAATGTGACCATCTGGTTGTACTTCTACTGTTGCTCCAGCAAGAAGTTCATTTTCGGCTAACCGATCCTTGATATCCTCATAGGTTTCATAACCTACATAGGTATGTAATCCATCATGTGGAATATCATCGCTATCTTTATACGTATCACGAATCGGTTCACCACCGAGATAATAGTCAGAAACTAGCTTATCATCTTTCTTAGCTTTTTTCTTTTTCTTATCTTTCTTCTTGTTTTCTTCTAAGGCTTTAAGAGCTTTAGCGTTTTTCTTTTTGATTTTATCAGCACGCTTAGCTGCCTTCTTACCAGTGTTTTCCCATGGATCCCAATCGTCATCATCATCGTCTGCCATTGGGTCATACAGGTATTGACGAAGATCTTCTACGACACCACCTTCGCTATCGGCATAGACATCGAGATCATCTTGATCATATAAGTCACCAAACTCATTTCTTAATGCTTGTAAACGAGCTTGTTCCTCAAAATCATAATGGTCATCGATGTATTTATTCATGGCTTTTTTAGATGGATTCATATAATTCATCTTATCGCCACGTTTTTTACCTTCAACGTATTCACGTTGTTCAAGTAGTGCCATGATTTCTTCATCTTCTGGGTCGATTTCGTGCTCTTCCCAATATGTTTTGATGAGTGTTTTCAATGCACGTTTAACATCTTTATCTGTATAATTTTGCATTTGCAAAATCACTTTGAATTTGTTAAGCGCTGCTTGGGATTGCAAGAGCAGCTTAAGAGCTGCTTTTGCTTGTTTATGTTGTTTCTTAGCAGAAACGAACTTTTGTTTCTTCTTATTTTTCTTCTTTGCCATAGTTTATCTCCTAAATCAATTTCTCAAGCTCATCCATACGTTCAATATGTTTATAGTATAGCTTACGTTGCTTTTTTGTCATTAATGCAACTTGAGCTCGAGGTAAGAATTCTAATAATGTAATCGGAAGATCATATCCCGAATCAACCAATTTCGCTCTAAAAATACTATCCACTTTTTCACTAATTGCTCGTAGTGATTTCATGTCATGGATGGTTTTAGACCGTTTACCTTTCTTCCATTTCTTATACGTCACTGGTTTGAATTGATACATCTTCTCGATAGCCATACCGATTAATGATATATACTCAAACTCAGCTTCGTCACTTTCACAAACGATAATTACATTCGTTTCTCTATGAGATAGGTTGAATATAATCCGATTGAGAAAGAAGTAATTTGCCGGACGTTTTAGAAATTCAAAGTATCGTTCTCCATAGACTTGATCCACACCATAGTCTAAATAATTCTGTAAGAGAACCATTGGTGGAATCATTAGTCCATAATTGTACCGACTGAATCGTTTATCTAACTCAGTCGGTTCAATTCTTCTTGATACTACGACAATCTCAACATCCCCAACTTTAAAGTCTTTGAGTAACTTTTCAAGTTGTTTAGACGATGTTGCTAATATGATTGACTTCATATCCTAATCCTCCGCTGACCAATCCAAGTCAAGTGTAAGCATCTCATTATCGGATGCATTTTCATAGCGAACTTCTGTGCTATCATAGTTACGCATACGATCTCGTATCTTGATTGGGTCATATTTTGTGCCACAATTTGGACATACTAACTCATTGAAGTTAAAGTTCCAAGATAATTCATGGGCACATTTCAAGCAAGTCATCATCTTGCGATCGATTGGATAGATATATCCATAATCCAAGATAACAATCTCACCACTACCTTGACGGTATCCATAGTTACAGAAGTTCTTCTTGATGGTACCCATATCGGAGAACAGATAGTTTGGTTCTAACTGTTTTAGGGTTTCTCGAATCACTTCTTTACTATTAATGAATTCTTCTTGGGACATCAATTCTACATATTCTGCCACCAAGACTAATCCATTACATTCATATGCCTTAGTCACATATGGTTGTAATTCGGGAGCCATCTTAAACTCTTGCCAATTATCTTTTACACCGTAAGTATCGAAAGCGATTTTGAAGATGTAGCCACCTTTCTTAACCGCCATACGGTTTGTACCAGCACCAATTTCTAAGAAACCACGATTGCGAAGTAAGGTTAAGATATAATCAAACTTCTCATTATTATCACGGAACGATGGATCTCTTAGGATTCCTAAGAAGTTGATCATGTCTTGTTCGGTAAAGTTCTCATAAATTCTATGACGAACTTTACCGCTTTTTTCTCTGTCAAGAGAAATGTTTGTTGTATAGTCTTGCATGTCTGCCTCCTATTTATTACCTAACGCGGAATTCGCCATATTATTAATGATAGACGTTACGTCTGTGAACGATAAATTATTTGGATCCATTCCGGTATCCTTCATAAACTTTTTACGTTCTTTATTCTTCTTCTTTTTCTTCTTTTTAGCTTTCTTCTTCTCTTTCTTAGTTCTGTAACGATCTGGATCGTCTTTAGAACCATGAGAAGTCATCACTTTTACGCGACGAGCTTTCTTAGGAAGAATCTTCTTAGGGTTGAAGAAGTCAATAATACCCAATTCGGTAAATCGATCAATCAATTGTAATTGCTCATACCGTTCAGGTTTCAACCAAACGTCTTTATAGATAACCATTTGACCTGGGTCACGATAGCGTTCTTCATCGTCAATCCATGGATTTCTGAACTTTTCTTTATAATATTGCTTGAATCGTTCATGTAAACCCACATACCCATTTCGATTCTTACGTTTTATCTTTGGAACCGATGTCATGATCTTGCCACGTTTCTTAAGAAGCTTTTTACGTTTCTTCATACTCAAATGAGTATCCGCTAGCATACGGTCAATGTTATCCATATCACGATTGCGTTGTGCTGCAAAATCTGCTAAATAGTCTAAATCATCGATTACTGATTTAGCGGTTCTGATTGGATCATTCTTATCATCTAAATCGATACCAGAATGTTCCAATATGGCTTGTTCGGTAAATTTGTCAAATCGATCAACGACTTTAACACTCACAGACGCCCGTTTTTTCCGTTTAGGGAATTGGAAATGATTTGTTTCTGGGTTATCTTTAAAATGGAATTGTACTGGAATTCCAGATCTTGGGTATAACCACATATCATTTTCCATAGAATCAGGTACTGTCATATCTGGACTATATTCTTCACCTGATTCAATGTATTCTCGGGTTTCCTTATTCTTCTTCAATACTGGGAAGTAAGGGAACCATTCTTTGGAAAGTCCGATAGCTCTGGCAAACTTGAATCGTTTCTTACCACCATATTTATCAAATAGGAAATATACATATTCCCGATATGTATCAGTAGCTTCAATCCACGATTCAATACGACGATACCGATGCTTCAATTCTTGAGCAGCAAGTCGTAATCGTGTTTCTTTACGCTCTAGTGATTCTTCTTCGCCAGGCTTCAATTCTTCTAAGACTTCATCGTCTTCATGGTAATTATCGTCTTCACCATAATCCCATACGACAGATGGGAAGTCTAATAGTCGTTCATCAGACCAACCATTTTGTTTATACGCATATAGAACAGAATCGGATTCATTAAGAATCTCTTGTTCTTGTTCTTCTTGCTCTTTCTTCTTCTTACGAGAAGCTTCTCTCATTTGTCGTTGCTCCTCTTTTTCTTGTTCCCACATCAACTGCATAGTATCTGGGTCTTTAACATATGGGGTCGGATTGGCACTTTCGAACCATTCTCTTCGCATATCTTCTTCTTCTTCGATCACCCAATCTTCCATATTCCACAATACTTCACCAAATGTGGATTCACCATCACCAACACCCGATGGGTCATCTTCTGGAATAATCTCATTTTCATGGGCTAAGAATCGATCTCTAAGACCGTTAAATACCGCACGTGCTTTTGTATAGGCAGGGATGTGGTTACGTGTAAATACATCAATGCCGTTATGATGTTCGATGGCCATACGAACATCACCGAATGTTACTTTATCACCAGGCATGATATTATTCATCCATGGTTCATCGTTTTGATGTCCTTCAAATGGATAGTAATCGATATTTTCAGGAATCAAAGAAATGATTTTATTAAAACGGTCATACGCCATTTGTTTATAATCAGGAACGTCTTCCTTTTCTTTCACTTCTTCAACTTCTTCTGTATGAGATTCTTCTGTATCCTCATCGAGATTGTCTTGTTTCTCATATTTATCGAACTTACCCATAGAACGATACATCTCACCGAAAATCGGATCTTGGCTAATTCGCCATTCCTTTTCGGGCATACCTAACTTCTCCGCTTCGGTTAAGGGCTCGCCATAATCCGAATAATCTAAGTCCGACCAATCATTAGCATCAGCGTACTCGTCAGGGTCGTAATCGTCGAAGTCAATGGTATCATCATCATCGTCATCTTCTTCTTCTTCAGTAACTCCTCGTGCAATGCGAGAGCATTCTTTTGCATACTCAGGATCTTCCATTGCTCGCATCATATCATACTCACCAAAGAATTGACTCATTTCAGAAGCATCTGCTGTTTCGTATTGTTTTCGTAACTCAGCTTTTTCTTCATCTGTATAGCATGCATCAGAACAATCAATGTCGTCCTCATCCATGTCAGATGGATTAGAATCCGCACTCGGTTCTTCATTCAATTCGTCATCAGATTCATCTTCTGTTAACTGTTCTTCTTCCATCCATTCACCTAATGTTTTAACTGGTTTGGTGTCTGTTTCCGTACTAGTCGTTTCATCTCTATTCACATCTCCTATGGTGAATGGTAGTGGTTTATCTTTTGGAACTAAGGATATTGTGCCATCTTTATGTTGATACACCACGTATTGATTCATATCAATGTTTTCTTTATCCTCAGTGTCCATTTCGTATTCAATATCTCTAAACTTAGCTTGTGCACTGTTTAGAATTTTATGGTTACTGTAATCAAAATTCATTACATCCACACCACCGATGTTCTTTAATTCAGATATCACCATGGCATGTTTCCAATATTCATCTGGATCCATTGTAACCACCATATATGCCGTTAATGGATCTACCCCGGTTTCCTCTACTAACCGTTTCCATCTTTCCGCGGAGCGTTTAACATTATCTTCGCGAGAGAGGTTCGGGTCATCCAACGGACTAAATTTTTCGTTGTTATTATCCATCCTAGGACTCCTTTCTCGAACAACATACTGTATTTTTTATTCATTTTTTATCGGTAGTATTCTTGTCTGTTCTACCATTCTGTTTGAATCAGCATCCTCCGCTTCAATTCAAAATCAGTTAGTATAGTGCGTGAACATCTAAAGGGTTGCCGCTTCTCTATACCATTAAATAATATATATTTTAAATCGGAAAAAAATAACGATAGAAGAGCTAAATAGCCACTTCTATCGTTATTTTATTTATTTAATTTAAAGATTTCGTATACCCAATCATCTAATAATGGGTCATCAAGCACATCTACAATGTTTACAATTTCTAGGTTATGCTTAGTTGGTTCACCTGATACTAACTTAGTTAAACTAGAAAGATCATCAACTTTAAGTTCAAAAATGAACCCGATATGATAATAAGATATGTTAGATGCGTCATAATCATTATTAGCGAAGTATTCAATATGCATGGCTGGTAGTGTTGGATACACTATAGAAATCAATCCACGTACTTCTTCTTCCGCTTCTCTGAGCATATTATCATATAATACATCATACAACGTAGTTGATGTTAAGTATTCATCTATTTCTTCATCAGTCTTGAACTCTGGTATAGAAACATGACCTTGTATCAACGTTAATGTGTTATTTTGAGAATCGTCTGTTTTGCGTCTCAATAAGAGTGCTTGCGTATTCTCTCGGTTAGTAATGACTAAACCAACTACCAATTGTTTAAAGTCAGGGTTATCTTCTAACTCATATCTAGGTAAGACACCAATTCCATTATTGGTCAAGGTATCTCTATATGAGAAGTTATATAGTAATGAGCTAGTAACCACATTTAGATCTTTATGTGTGTTAAATGCTCCGCTTAATCCCCTATAGTTACGTAGTCGAATCACGTCATTGTATTGGGTGTTTTCTCGTTTACGTAGCTCTAAGAATCTATCTATATACAAGATAGGTTCATCAGAGTAATAGTCTCCCATACGGATCTCCTTATATATTAATCAAAACGTTCAGGAACGCTCTCATAGTTATCATTAACCACGTAGATATATTTTTTGCGAAGGATCTCAGTAAAATGATCCGGATCCGCTGCATAATCCTTCGATAAATTCAGCTTAGTGATTAGCATTTGCTTAAGAGGTTCCTCAATATAATCTTTATATCGAAGATAAAAAGTATTAAACCCTTCATCAATAAATTGAAGAGGAATGAACATGGCACCTGAATGTACGAGTTCGTGAACCGTCTGTGACAGTGGAACTAGACCTACATACCCATCGTAGTGTAGACCCATAACTTCTTCGGCTATGTCCATCATGTTAATGCGTTCATTGTCCCCGTGTTCCATGAGGTGTTTATTTAACACGATATTCACAATGTCATACAAAGTGAATGGTTCGTGGTGTAATTCTATGCGAATTCTAGCTTTTCCATACTTCTCTTTCGAGACGTTATGAAAAAAAGAACAGTAGTTCATTCCCATTTTTGATCCAAGATATTGGATCAGCTCTCGATATTCTAAAGAAGAGCGAATGAGTACTTCAACTGTTTTGATGAATTTCACTTTCTCTTTATTATTTCCAAAATTATAAAACGTTTTGCTGATCGCTAACTCTTCCATAGCTTGCGTTACCGTTTCAGCATTCGATTCATAATGTTTGATTCTTGGTATTCTCATAAGTGACATTCACCACCTTTAAACTAAATATCTTAATTAGATATATGTTTAAAGGTGGTTATTTACCATTAGTCTTCATAATCTACCAATAGATACGTAATAATATCCACGGCTTCGAATAATTTATCAAGTCGTTCTTTCGTCCATTCTTGATCAGAAGTCATGCGTAGTTCATCCACAATATCAACAAGGTTTGTTTTTATTGCTTTCAACTCAACTTGTTCTTCTATCTTTTCCAATAATTTATCCATATTGGATTTTTTACCACTAAGAGCTTTTAATAACTTACGCTCTTCTTCTTTCTCAAATCGTTTCTTGCTACCCATAGTTATCGCTCCTTAATAAAATCATGCTGTCTACGATTAAACGTATCCATTAAAATTTTAATCGTTTTAGGTGTTAAATGAATTTTGTTATCCACATAGATATCTTCAATATCATATCCTTCATAGAGTAAGGCTACGATAATTTCATTGACTGTGAATAGCATTTTCTCAATCCAAATTTGAATACCATGACGGAATTCATCTAATCGATTAGCATCCCGATACGTTTTAAATTTGTGAACTGCTAGTTCATTATGGTTTCCAATTTGATAGAACCCATAGAGAGTCTTACCTTCTGGTGTGGTCATTGTACATAATACTTCTAAATCGAACATATCGCTGTTTTGTTTAGCATGTAAATCATATACGACTTTATAGCCCATTTGACCCATCAGTTTAAAGTATTCACTCTTCAGTTGTTTGCGTTCTTGATCTTCCATGTATATCTCCTTCCTGAGTAATTAGACTTATTATAATATCCTAGGGATTATACGCTTTTAATAGTATGGCTCTGGATTATATTTGGTCATGGACTTGTCTTTTTTCTTATGACGGCGACCCCAAGATCGTTTAATGTACTTAGGAAGATTTAATTTGGCTTCCATAATCAAATATTCATCAATATCGTCAACTGAATCAATTTGATCAAACAACCATTCTGGGATATCAGGATCTTCCAATAACCGCTGTAGTGCTTTGCGTGCTTTTTTGGCATCATCACCCGTAATAAACTTCAATTGGTGAATCAATGATTCAATATCATTGATAAGTCCACTAATATCGGTATCGATACACTGGGAAATCATTTCTTGCTCTGATTCTGTCACATAGACACCTTGTTGGTATTCAAAGACTTCGTCTTTATATTTACCGTCAAACTCACCTTCCATAAAGACGTCAGCTTTCATAGATACGATTCGATAGTCTTTGTATTCTTTCATACCATTTTGAACGCCATATGATATTAAGTCAGCTTCATTTTCTGACCATAAGACACTATATGGATTCTCTGGGTCAATCATGATATACACCCGATCATCATCTTTACTCATGTCATTTCCTCCTAACTTAAAAAATAGATAGAAGATGGAAATCCATCTTCTATCTTTACTAATCCACTTTAAGATTGTTGAATATCATTCGCTCAACTGCTTCATTGATTGCTGTGAATTCATATTCATTCCTAAAATGAACGAATTTAATACGGTTCAGTATATCTGTACCGGCGACTGATACTAAGTCCTTAAAAAACTTAAATGATACATGATCTGGACATGGGTATTCTAATGTGACATCACTAATCAACCCTTTGATACTACCGTCAACAAATCGACGCATAATCAAGGCAGGAATAGAATCACAATCACCCGTATAGAATATATTATCATTCGTTGTTGATTCTCTATCATTTACCAAGAACCCACAACTATCAAATTCCCCATGTGTCATATCCACAGTAATGATATCTAAGGAAGCCGTATTAATCAATTCGTGTGTAACATGTGTATTTTTCATATATTGAGGATACACACCAGAAGCAACCAATGTCTTAATGACATCATCAACCCGAGTAATAATATATACTTTCGCTTCGTGTTCTCCTCTGTCATGAATACAGGATAAGAAACTATTGATACCATTCATAGCATCGTCATGGGTATGGGAGATACAGAATACAATATTTCTATATTTCCGAAGTCGTTCAGACCGCATATAAAACATAAATGCATCGTAGTTGGGTTCAAAGATATACAACCAACCTTCATGTATTAGGAAGAAACTTCGTTTTGTTAAATCACAAGAGAAGTCTCCCCCTTTTCCAATAAAATTAATCTTATTGAATAATTTTTCCTCACGAATCATAATACGCAAACTCTCCTTAACATTTAACGACGCTTTGTTTTAGCTCCGTCATGAATTTCTTTGTTAGGTTTTTGACTGTACTATTTTTCAATAGTCTACCGATATATAAATGACCGCGATTAGCAACTGACCCTTGTTTACTCAAAAACTCATTAATCTCTTTAGCCATTTTATAAGTAAAGTATAATTGAGCATAGTCAGACATCAATGGGTCTGTTGCATAATGTTCATTACCAATCGATTCCATATACTTTTGATCGAGTAATTGACCTGGTAAAATATGGAAATTTTTATCCATACAATGACGAGTCACAATATCTTTTTTACTATAAATTCGTCGAATATTGGCTTCCGATTCATATTGATCGATGCCTTGTTCAACTGCCTTATTGGCTAATCGTTGTAAAATCAAATCCAATGGTGTATCTAATAAGAAGTTTAGAATCTCTCTTGGAACACGATATCCATTTAATTCAATATCTGTATACTTAGCCATAGCGTTTGGAATATCTCTGAACTTAGAGCAGTTTAAATAGTCATTACTATGACGATAGCGATCAGCAATGATCACTACATTATCAAATTGACTTAATCGTTCATAGTTGTTAACATACCATTCATGACGGTTTTTAATAAACAGTCTAATGATTTTATCCCTCGCTCTACTATTATTGATATCCCCATGCTGTAAGAAATCAAGAATTTCTTTACCAGATTGCAATGTATAATCTGGGAAATGTACGTATTCAATATGTACATTCTTAGCAATTTTGTTTAAAATAACCACAACGTTTTCAGCGAAGGTTGATTTACCAGACCCATCTAGTCCTTCGATTGCTACAATATTAATCATTTAACATTCTCCTCTTAATACATCGCGAATAAACTTAACTTGAGCCATATACTCGTCAACGACATGTGGATGATCCACGATCGTATCAAGTATATGGCTCGATTCTTCTTTGTCGAACGATATATGCTTATTCAAGTATTGAATCGTTCGTTTAATAGCTTTTAAATCCCGTTTGGATAGGTTGGCAGTCTTATCTCCCGCGATAAGCTCCAATCCTATGACGAGATTCTCAATGTATGTCCTATGCTCGTTTCCAATAGTTTGAATGTATTCATACTCAAACGACGTTAGGACGAACGTTCCGATCACATAAAGCAATAAGTCAGGATTAACATAGTCTCCTTTACCAACTTTACGTGTCGTTATTTGAAAATTTGATTTTTCTAGGTGTCGTTGGACTAAGTAGAGTTTCAACATATCAAGATGTTTGGAATACGCTACCACTTTACCAGCGACTTCTAATTCATAAATTTTCACGTTTAGCCTCCTGTAATGCATCATTTCCATACACTATCGATGTACCATTAGTACTCATGAGCCCACCCCACCGGAAAACAAGCAGTCGAAAACCCATACTAATCGAAGTGATCAATAGGAGCATAGCGATTTCATTTACGTTGTTGACAGATGTGTGCGTAGATTTACCCACAGCCTAGCACCTCCCGCGGTACCGGATTCCTAAGTTATGACCATCGGCTGCGTGCAAAGGCACGACTTACAAAAGAACTAGTCGTCACATATCAGACCATATGTTTAGTACGGTACGTCCTACTTTGTCGTCGGATCCTCTTCGTTAAAAAACATATGCGGTTTTCCTATATGCTCTTAGCGGCAACTTAGTGCACCAAATCGACTCGCAGATCTAACGCATAGCACACTGTTCTATAGAAGTCTTAAATTGAAAAGATCCTAATCTCCTTTTTCTATACGTCGGTATCTCTTCCGTAATTCTATAGTAGCCTTGCTAGCCATTCACATCCTGACTATACATCAATTTTCGCTTTAGTTACCTATTTGTAAGTCGTGTTATAATTTTACTCATGAAATGGAATGATTAATCCATCTACCCATATTTCATTATCATCGAATGTAATATCGAATAGATCTCTTTCAGTGATCGGATTACGAGTTGTACCTTTACCAATATAGGCATCAAATGGACTATATGTGGCGGTATTTTCATTTGGGTTTTGTGTATAGATAGTTCCTCTATATACACCGTCCGTAATCATTTCCGATAGTTTATAATATCGTTGCTGTTGGTCAAATAACCATTTTAGTGAAATAACCATACTTCTTCGTGGATCATAAAATAGACCGCATTCATTTTCAGAGAATTGTTTTAATGAGGTTACCTCAGTCAAACAATCGATGAACAACTTTTGTACACTATCACTACCGGTTAATATCTCAGTAGGTACCGCATTATTATTGAATCCAACTCCACCTCGATTATATACCGTTTGTGTGAATTGTATCCATTTTTCAAACACATCTACTACCTTACCTGTTGACATATAGGTGACAATAACAATATTATCATGACTATCATCAATAGTTGGAGTAGGAACCTTGTTCTCATAATGAACTGATGACTTGCTATAACTTTTAAATACATCAGATATAGCTCTCTGGATGATGGGTACTACCGTTTCAAATACTTTCGTAGGAATGGATAGTTGAACAATATATGTTCTTCCCTTTTGTTTACCAATATACTTAATAAAAGGGAATATATAGGCGGTTAACCTAACCCATTCATTCATATGGGTTAAAAATTTTGATATATTTCGATTATCTCGTTCATGAGTATCTAATATACCTCGTTTGATGGTTGCTGGTGAATTATAGGTTATAGCCTGTATTGTATCGGTATCCATATAAGTAGTAAACATATCATCTACTAATAGACCACTAACACCATGAGCCGTGCATGGTAAAATCTCACGAACATTAGTCGTTTGCTTCATTTCACCTCTACCAGAAAACCCTTCATTGCGTACAAATGCTCGACTTCCACCACTTAATCTCCATAGCATGTCATATACTGGCTCTATAATAGCTTTTTCTTGACTATATTGATCACCATATATGTACTTTACTAAACTAGTGCCATATAGCTTAATACTAGCCATAGTAATAACCTCCTTGTAATTAATATAAGAAATAGAGATAATAGGGTTCATACCTATTATCTCTATAATATATATCTTATTAATTAATTATAATTTAGTGGACATATTATGCAAACTGTTTAAAAAAACCACTCCACTGCAAATATTAAAACCTGTTAAATTTTATAATTATATAAAATTTAAGTTCTAATACCTAATTATGTGTAGTAGTTATAATAAAAAATTACAAAAAAAGAAAATTTTATGAGGGGTGGGAACCCCGAATAAA